>Ga0256827_10000217_pt1 | contig 33923 bp, 24 predicted proteins | sample CV84metaG_FD_185977 | JGI IMG/M metagenome (GOLD analysis project Ga0256827, IMG submission 185977) | Hydrothermal vent microbial communities from East Pacific Rise, Pacific Ocean - CV84 | ecosystem: Environmental > Aquatic > Marine > Hydrothermal vents | place: Pacific Ocean: East Pacific Rise...
TACTTTTTCAATCCAGATAAAAAACTAATTGGGGACAAATTATATTTAAAAATAGACAAAAACATGGTAATTATAGATTATCTGACAGGCACAGTTCTCGAAACTATATATATTCATTAAACTAAGATTATTAAGCTCCGTATAATTCCAAAAAAATATGAACAAATTACTATTATAATGAAGAATCTAAGAATATTTAATAACAAAATACTGTTTGTAATCATAATATTTACAGTGATTTCATATAATTTACAAGCACAAATAAATAGCAGTAATAATACGAAAATAGATAGCGTACATAACTCAATAAACCTTTCAATGTCGATACGCATAGGAAAAGAAATAGGATTTAATGCAGGCATCGAATATGAATCATCTAATTGGGGCAAATTAATATTTAGACCTGAATTATCTTATATAGGTTCACAAAAGTATTTATTAAGCGGAGCTATTCTTGATTTCGCCATAGGTTATGGTTATCCTGTATTAAAGAAAAAATCACATACATTATTTATCAATGCATATCTAACATGGTATTATTCTGGATTATTTACGTGGGCCGATGGTCAATCCGCAATTATTGAATTAGAATATCGTAAAAAGGGAAAGAAAAGGTGTTTTGTTATTGCTCCCTTTTTTAGGTATGCTGCTACCAATCAATTTATTTCTACTTACAGAGCATTTGATTATTCATTTGGGGTAAGATTTGGTCTTTTACGGCAGTATTCTTTAAAATAAAGTAGGTAAAACGTCAAACTGAATGTTTTACATAGAATACGCAAGTATTCTCAAAAAAATGTATCGAAGTATGATGCTTAATTCTAGGAGGTACCAACTAAAGCGAGCAACAGAAGGCAATTTAAGGGGTCCCTTTATTATTGAAATATTTCTAAGAAAATTCTATTACTAAGTAACAAACAAAAATACCTAGCTAAATTATTTGGTTTTTAAATTTTGGTATCTCAGTGCAGAAGACAGATGTAAGAATACTGATACTAAGGAATGTGGATTACATACCAAATAGCCCTACCTATTATCTAATTCCTTTTCTTTCTTTTTGAATTTACCTTCTTTCCAAGCTTTAAAAAATTGCGCCCATGCAAATGGATTTAACCAATTATTGGGCATATATTGCCCATTCCAATAAGCTTTATCTGCCGTCATCTGCATTTGATTTCTATAATTCATAGAACCATCCATAGGAAGAGCTTCCGCCCTCTCACGCATCTCTTCTATTGCAAGGTTTCTCATTGCTCTATCATAATCATTATCTGGAACACGATGTTGGATAATTGCATATTCCAACGCTTCCACTGTTGCCCATGGGTATATTACTGTTTCTGTTAATAACATAGTATCATTCTGCATCATTTGAAATAGGGAATATCGTGATGACTCCAAAGTATCAGATATATAGAATCTTGACGATTTATATCCCACAGAGCTAAATACTATTGTATCACCTTTGTGAGCAACAAAAGAAAAGAAACCATAAAAATCGCTTACTACTCCCGATGAACTTCCAGCAATTCGAATATTTACAAATGGAACTGGCTTAAGGCTATCTCCTGTAATAACAACTCCTGAGAATTGTATAACATTATTATTCACCTTCTGCTGTGCACTTAAACTTAATAAGCTTAACAGAAAGACTAGAATAAATATATATTTGAGATTTAACACAGGATAGTAACTCTTAATGAATGATAATATTATCTGATTAACACTATTTCTTTATAATAGTAATTTCGGATCTTCTATTCTTTTTCCGCCCCTCCTCTGTATCATTATTAGCTATTGGTTTATCAAAACCATATCCTTTAGCAATAAGTCTTTTAGAGCTAATTCCATTTTTCACCAAATAATTAACAACAGACTTAGCCCTCTTTAAAGATAAGCTTTTGTTATACTCTTCTCCTCCAATATTATCAGTATGACCACTTACTTCAATTTCTAATGTTGGATATTTCTGCATTAACTTAAGAATTCTGCCAAGCTCAACTTTAGATTCTTTATTTAAACCTGCCTTTTTATACTCAAAGAAAATATTATTAAGAGCTATCCCCTTTCCTATTTCAATTCTTTGAAGCTTTATATTCCTTACTACTTCATGATAAGATTCAAATTCAGGAATAACAAAGTTATCAGAATAGAATAAATAGCCATCAGAACTAACAGCAATGCCATAATTATGACCAGAAGGCAAGGAAATTAAGTACTTACCTGTAGCACTATTAGAGCGAAACGACGCTAAAACTTCACCAGCTTCATTATCTATAAGCTCTACACTTGCCTCAATTGGCTCTTGTGTTATCTCATCACTTACTACACCTTTAAGGAGTGTTAATTGACTTTTCTTCAAACTAATTGAACTTTCTATATCTGCATTCTGAAAGCCCTTAGCATTAGACGCAATAAGAGGATCCTCACCAGAATATACAGGTTCTTTCTTGGGACCAAGGAATGTTATTTTATAAATATCTTGATCTCCAAGACCCTCCATCCTATTACTAGAGTAATAAGCATTTCGGCCTGATGCACCTATACTAAAGAACACATCTGGATCGGGTGAATTAATAGGATAACCAATATTCTCTGGAACTGACCATTTACCATTATTTAACACGGCTCTATAAATATCGAACCCACCCATTCCATTATGACCCTCGGAACTAAAATATATTGTTTTACCATCGGCATAGGCAAATACTGCAATATCATCATATTTAGTATTAATAACATTACCTAGGTTATGAGCCTCACCCCAATTCCCATTATTATCTCTATCAGAATAGTAAATATCTTTTCCTCCGTATCCTCCTTCTCTATCACTTACAAAGAACAAGCGTTTACCATTATATGAATATGAAGCTGAAGATTCTTGAAATTCTGAATTAATTGGTGCAGGAAAAGGCATTGGTTCTGTCCATTTCTCACCTCTTTGCTTACTCCAATATATATCACCATTATTGTCGTCACGATATATTAATAAGGTTTGACCATCAGGAGCAATACCAACTGCAGCATCGTGTAAAGAAGTATTAATTGGTTTCCCAATATTTTTTGATATTGCCCATTTCTTATTATTCTTCATACTCCAATATGTATCTTCAAAAAACATCATATCATCTTCACTTCTGTTGCCTCCAGTAGTTGTTGGTCGGCGTGAAGAATAAAATATTACACTTTCATCAATATTAACTACAGCACCATAGTCAGGGTATTCGCTATTAATATTAGGTCCAAGATTATCTATAATAACCCTAACTGGCTTTTTTATTAACTCTTTACCATTTTTACATTCTTCGATATATCTATCAATATAATCATTCATTAGAACTGACTCCTCAGGTGGCAAATTATCTCTATATATTTTATAAATAGCTATCGCTTTATCAAATTGCAAATTAATATGGTAGGCTTTGGCAAGATATAAATTATAATCTACATCTACTTTTGGGTCTAGTTTAATTGCTTTTTTTAAGAATCTAAGACTTTCAGATGCAGGTTTAGCTTCTATATAACATAATCCAATTTTATAGTTCAACTCAGCATTATTAGGATTTAGTTCGTTAGCTTTCAAGTAATATCCTAGAGCCAATTCAATATTTGAACCTCCCAAATCGAAATAATAATCACCATCTTCAATATTTTGAATTGCCTGTTTATAAGAAGCCTTATTGGGAAAATTTGATTTCACAAACTCGACATTTGTTTGAGAGAATCCCAAAGAGATTGAAAATATTAAAGCTACAACTAAACCAAATTTATACATATTATTTCGCTATTACTTTAAACTCGGTACGTCTATTTTGTTGACGTCCTTCTTTTGTCTTATTTGATGCTATAGGTTGTTCATATCCAAAACCTTTATACACCATACGATCAGATGCTACACCATTTTTTACTAAGAAATCTACAACAGCCTTTGCACGTCTTTTACTTAACGATTTATTACTTGATGCTTTACCTACATTATCTGTATGTCCTGAAACCTCAATCTTTAATGTTGGAATTTCATTCATTAGCTTTAATAGATTCTGCAATTCTGTTTCTGAAGACTTTGTTAATTTAGCTTTACCTGAAGCAAAGAATATATTTTTAAGAATAACTTTACTACCTACACTAATTCTTTGTAATTCTATATCCTTAACAATCTCTTTATAACCTTTTGCTTTTCCTATCTTAATATTATCAGAATAAAACAAACAGTTCTCAGCTTTAACAGCAATACCATAATCTTTACCGGCAGGCAATGAGACCAAATAGTTACCAGTTTGTTCATTTGAATTAAAGGTTGCAACTACTTTATTTGTTGAATTATCAGTAAGCTCAATGCTAGCATAAATTGGTTCTTTTGTGCTTTTATCTATAATAACACCTTTCAACACTGTTAAGTTAAGTTTTTCAATATTAACAGCCTTATCAAATGGAGGCATTATTTCACCATATTTGTAAACAGCAAGATCTAAACCATCTAGGTCATCAATTAACGGTTTAGCATCTAACATAAATGTGAGCATAAAAATATCATGCTTATTCGATTTATTTACAGTTGAAGCAAAGTATGCTCTTTTACCATCATTTGATATACTGTATATTAAATCATCATCAGGAGTATTAATTGGGTAGCCAAGATTAATAGCATCACCCCAAGCACTATCTTTATATATTATTTTAAAAATATCAAGTCCTCCCATTGAATTATGACCACTTGATGTAAAATAAAAAGTTTCTCCATCAGGAAGAGCAATAAAATTAGTTTCATCATAGGCTGTGTTTATCTTACGCATCATATTTTCAGCATGTCCCCAATTTCCTTTTTCATCAATTGAACTTACATAGATATCTTGACCACCATAACCACCTTCTCTATTACTAGAAAAATAAAGCTTTAAATTATCATAAGAAAAACTTGCTGTTGATTCATGTCCGTTAGAGTTAATATTCTTACCCATAGATTTTAGACTTGACCATTTTTCATTTTCTTTCTTACTGACAAACAAATCACCATTACCAATACTTTTATAAACAATCAGAGTATTACCATCAGCAGATAAACCTGCGCACGCACTATGTCCACTTCCACCAATGGGTTTACCAATCGGTTTTGCCTTTCTCCAATTACCTTTACTATCTTTCTTAGAAATATATATTTCTTCAAAATACTCACCACTTTGATCTCTATTACTCTCACTCTCATTTGGTCTACGAGTAGTGAAAATTAAAGTACTATCATCAGCACTAATTAATGGAGCATAATCAACATACTTTGAGTTAATATTATCACCCAAAGAATCTACAAATACCAAAACAGGATTAGCAACCATTTCTTTGGCAAACCTGCATTCCTTTAATTGCTTTTGAATATCCTTATCCATAAGAGCTAAATCAACAGGTGACAATGTTCTTCTATATTCTCCAAAATAAGTTATAGCACTATCAAACTGATAATTAAGATGCTGTAGTTTAGCAAAATAGTAGTATGATTTTTTAAGAAGAAGACTATTCTTATGAACCAATTTGTAAAAATACTTTTCAGCCTTTTTATATTCTTTAAGCTTGAAATAAGAATATCCAATATTGTAATAAAGATGTTCTGTCTTTGCTCCCATATTCTTGGCCTTTAAATAAAAAACCAATGCTTTATCGTATCTTTTATTATCAGAATTAAAAATCTTATCTCCATCACTAATCAATTTAGCCTTGGCTTTATCTGAATCACTTAACTTCTCTTTCTTTTGCTTAGGTTTTTTCTCCTTTTTTGGTTTATCCTTTTTGCTCTTTTTATCTTTCTTATTATCCTTCTCTTTAGTTTCTGATTTTGCATTCTTTTCAGTTTTTGGCTCTGAATTTGACTGAGCCATAATACTTCCACTAAAAACAAATGAGAATATTACTAAGGCAAATAAAATGAAATGTATTTTTCGTATCATCATGAATATCTTTTTTCTATTTCAATAATTATTTACATTGAGCATTTAAGTAGTTTCCAGCAGCAGAGACTCCAAGCTCATCTGCTTTTGACCAATCTTTACATGCGCCTTCACTATCACGCAACATTTCTTTACAAATACCTCTATTTAAAAAACCGTAACCATAGTTAGGGTCTAGATTAATAGCTTTATTATAATCTCCTATAGCTTGCTCATATTCTTTTTTCTTAAACTTAAGGTTTCCTCTATTACCATAAGCTATAGCATAATTTGAATTCACTCTAATTGCATTATCAAAATCTTCTTTTGCACTATCAAATTCCCCTAACTCCTTATACACAATTCCTCGATTATTATAAGCAATATAATATGCAGTATCCAATGAGATAGCTGAAGAATAATCTGTTATTGCACCTTGATAATCTTTAAGCAGCTTCTTCACAGAGCCCATATTATTAAATGCTATTGCCATATTAGGATTCATCTGAATAGCTTTTCTATAATCGGCTAATGCTTCCTGATATTTTTCTGTCATTCTATAACAACTCCCTCTATCATGATATGCAAATGCATAATTAGGATTTTTCTTTATTGCTTTTGAATAGGCAGATATTGCATTATCATACTTCTTCATTTCAAAATTAACACAGCCATTATAATAATATGATTCTGATACATATTCCACATTTGTAGAATCAATATTAATTGCTTCTTGAAAATCTCTTAAAGCTCCTTTATACTCCTTATATTTATATTTTGAAATCCCTCTAGCGAGATAATACTTTGAAGTTTGAGTAAGAATAATAGCATAATTATAATCTTGAATAGCTCCAACATAATTATCCATTTCAAACTTTGCTGTAGCTCTATTGTAGAATGCTTCTGGAAATTTTGTTTTTATATTAATCGCTTCATCAAACAAAGCAATAGATTCCTGAAATTTATTACTTTGAAGCATAATAACTCCTTGATTATACTTCTTCTCTGCTAATTGTTTGTCTTTTTTAGTTAATACCTTAATAGTATCTTGTAATACGTTAGTATTCATTTGGGACATTACATTTTTAATGAGAAAAGTATTTGAAACAAATACAATTAAAAGAAGTAAAAATATTTTATTCATAGTGAACATTTTTAAAATCGGTTTAAACAACAAATTTACATAAATAAAGCTAATATAAATAGATATTTTATTTATTAAAATGTTGCCTTAAAATAAGAAAGAAAAGCAACAAATATTTATGAATAATCAATAATTTGAATTTTATCAATTCAAATAAAATTATTTATACTTTTGTCCGTTACTCATACGCACATGAAAAAATCTTACAATAATTGTATTTAAATAAGCTAAACCATGACTGTAAAAGCAATAGAAAATATCTTTAATAAATTCAACAAGAAGAATATATTAATAATAGGTGACGTAATGGTTGATGCCTACTTATTTGGCACTGTTGATAGAATTTCGCCAGAAGCACCTGTACCTGTAGTATCTGTTACTGGTAGAAATAGCAGAATGGGTGGAGCAGCAAATGTTGCATTAAACATTAGTGCTTTAGGAGCAACACCTTACCTATGTTCTGTTATTGGAAGCGATAGCAGAGGTGATGAATTTATTAGTCTTTTGAAAAAAAGAAAAATGAGTGACCTTGGCATAGTGAGAAGCAAAAATAGACCTACAACTACTAAATTTAGAGTTATTGGTAATAATGTTCAAATGCTAAGAGTTGATGAAGAAACAACTAACTATATTAATAGAACTGAAGAAAAAGCCTTATTATCAAAAATTAAAAATATTATTACTGAAAAAGGAATTGATGCCATAATATTTGAAGATTACGATAAAGGTAATATATCACCAAATTTAATTACTGATGTTACCAAAGTTGCTAAAAAGAACAATATTGTAATAACTGTTGACCCAAAAAAGAGAAATTTTGACCTCTATACTAATTTAACTTTACTTAAACCTAATTTAAAAGAGCTAAGGGATGGTCTTGGTCTTGAACTTGAAAGCAAAGATATCCATGCCATTAGAGATGCTGCAATGGAATTGCTTCAAAAGAATAATTTAGAAATTCTAATGGTTACTTTATCAGAGAATGGAGTTCTAATTTGTCAAAAAAATCTTCAAACTCATATTCCTGCAATTGTTAGAAGCATTGCAGATGTTTCTGGAGCTGGTGACACTGTTATTTCTGCATTAACACTTGGTTTAACTAGTGGATTAAGTGCTGTTGATGCAGCAAAACTATCTAATCTTGCTGGTGGTTTAGTATGCGAAGTTGTTGGCGTTTCTCCAATTGAGAAAGACAAGTTGCTACAAGAGGCAAAAAAAGTACTTAGGTAATAATACAATGAAACATAAAAGTGCATGAAGAGCATTAGATATTTATTTATTCTTAGCATATTTAGTACCGTAATATTGTCATCATGCAGTCCTGCTAATGATATGAGTGAAAGAGAACAAAGTATATTTATTCAAGCATATCAGATTCTTCCTATTCCAATTGACAAACTAGATAATCTCAATGACTTACTATTATATTTTGATAGTACATATTGTATTAATAGAGAAGAAAAATGGCCTTATACTTACCTTGACATGAAGCAAAAGAAATTGGTAAACACTCCTAATTTAAATACTTTAAAAATTGGTATTGAGCCAAATCCATGTCAAGATCAAGTAATTAAATTTGATGACACAATGATACTTGAGATTGTAAAAGACGGTCATAATACTACTATAGAAAATTATTTTACAGAAATAGATAGCATTCCTTCATTTGTAAGAAAACAGTTTTTAAGTTATGGAGAAGATCCAAATTATGCAGTAGGAGGTTTAGGGAATGGAGTTTGGTTATGTACTAAGAAAGCTGACAAGCTATCTAACCTCAATATTTATATCTACAATATAGTAAAAGGGTTTATTAATTCAGTCAGGGAATACTCGAAACTGGCTTATGGCAAAACTATTGACGAATTAAGTGAAGAAGAATTTGAAGAAATAAGTCAAGAATTTGTATTTCATCTTTCATTCAAATATACTGATGAGGAGCCAACTATTACGTTAGACATATAATTAATTTGAATGATTAAATTCTTAAATAGATTTAGAAACATACTTCAAAAGCTGGGAGTTACTAATTGGCAGTACTTGCTTCTATCTTTAATATCTTCAATATTCTTATCTGTATTATGGTTTTATCTTGAAATAAAAAGCGATAATAATCTTAACTTTCTAATAATATTTTTTGGGCTAAATAATGGAATATTAGCATATTTATTTATGGAAGAAAAAGGGCAAGCTAATAAAGTTTTCTTCTCCATAACTTTTACTGCATTTGCACTTATGCTTGGTAAATATCTAATTTTTGAACATTTATACGACTGGTTTTTAAGTGCTTATATTGATAAAACTGACTTGTCTTTTGAATTAATAATATTCTATTTTTCAAGTTTTAATATGGAAAGCCTTTTTCTATTTGTAGATCAAATAGCATTAGTCTTTAGTTTCATTGATATAATTTGGATTATTATTATGCTACTTTCTAGTCTACTTTATATTGTTTTAGATTTTAACATTAAAGAAGAAGAAACTACTGAAGAAATACGACATAAATTCAAAAAGCGACGCTTTAATTAATCTATAAAAGCTCTCCACAAAAGCACTATCTTTGCGCCCTAAAAATATTCACAACATACAGCATGACAGACAACCAAGATCATTTAAGCAAGCTTGAAGGCGACAGTAAGAAAGATAAGGTACGTAATATGTTTAACGGCATTGCAAAACGTTATGATTTCTTAAATCATTTTCTATCTTTTGGAATTGATTATTATTGGCGAAATGAGGTATTAAAAATAATTAAGAAGCATAATCCAAAAACTATATTAGATATTGCTACAGGCACAGGTGACTTAGCTATTTTATCAAGCAAAGCAAATCCTCAAAAGATTGTGGGTATCGACATCTCTGAAGAAATGCTTAATATAGGTATTGAGAAAATTAAGAATAAAAATCTTGACAGTTTAATTGAAATGAAAGTTGCTGACTCTGAAGATTTACCATTAGAAGACAATAGTTTTGACTTAGCAATGGTGGCATTTGGAGTAAGAAATTTTGAGAATCTTGAAAAAGGTCTATCTGAAATAAAACGTGTTCTTAAAAAAGATGGAACACTTATTATTCTTGAATTCTCACATCCAAAGGGATTTCCGATGAAGCAATTATATAGTTTCTATTCTAGTAATATATTACCAACTTTTGGTCGTATCATTTCTAATGATGCAAGTGCCTATACATACTTACCAGAATCAGTAAAAAGATTCCCTGCTTATGATGAGTTTACAGAAATAATGAATAAAGTAGGATTTAAAGATACTAAATGGAGAGCATTAAGTTCAGGGATTTCTAGTATATATACTGGGAGGAAAGGATAGAAGAAAGAGTTTAAAGTAAAATAAAAGTATTTTAGTATCGTTTATACGAACATAGAATGAATATTAAGAAATTAATCATATTATTATTTATTGCAAGCATAAGCTTTACAAAGCTTTACGGACAGTATATGCCCAAAAATTTACCTAATTATGACTTTAAAGATTGGCACTTTGGATTTACTTTGGGTATTAATACAATGAACTTTAATGTGTATCCTGTCGATAAAGTTGACTATGATTCCACTGTACTTATCATTCAACCCAAGCTTAGCCAAGGTTTTAATATTGGTATTGTAGCTAATAAACGTTTGGGGACCTATTGGGATTTACGCTTTGTGCCAACTCTTTCTTTTGGTCAACGAAATATTGAATATATTATTAGAACTAGCCCTACCGAAGAAGAGTTATTTAAAAAATCTGTTGAAAGTACTTTTCTTGATATTCCTTTCTCCGTCAAATATAAGTCAAAAAGGTTTGACAAAAACCTGAATAACATTAGAACATATGTACTTGGTGGTGTTAGATATAGCATTGACTTAGCTTCTCAAAAAAAGAAAAAAGGTAGTAGTGACGAAATAGTATTAAAACTTAACCCTCACGATTTTATGCTAACTGCTGGAGTAGGATTCGATTTCTATCTTGCTTATTTTAAATTTGGTGTTGAATTGCAATTTGCCTACGGTTTAATAAACGTGCTAGACAAAGAAGAAACAATCTATACTACAAATATGGAAAAGCTTAGTAGTAGAATGGCATGGATTACTTTTACTTTCGAATAGTTTAATATCTTTGGCTTTTATTTATCAGAAAACTAATACTCAATGAAGTTAAAACTAATATTACTCTTTTCATTCCTTTTATATATTTCAATTTCGTATTCACAAGAAGAAATTACAATTACTCAGAACTATAGTCAAGATAAATTCAGAATTGAAAACACAATCACGATAAGCGATGTTTCAATTTCGTTTAGCAATCGATATTTTACAATAATTCAAACTAGAGAAGAATTTGCCTACCTAATATATTTTCATAATATTAAATCGTACTGGGCTGGAGATGCTAAAAGTTTTGATAAAGAATTTTATGAGTATTTATACATAATTGCTGAATCAAGCGATAGTACCAATGAAAATTCAGATAATATCATTAAACGAATGATTAAATCAAATAACGCATATTTTAAAAACGATAGTATAGTATTAGTGGAACAACAACAATCCTATTCTAAAATAAAACTAACTAATAAGGAAGAAAATATAGCAAATTATAATTGCAAAACAATTGATTATTTTATTGACACCACTCTAGTATTAAGAACACTAAATACTAATAAACTTTTATCTAAAGCAACTAATGATTTGGGGAACCTTTGGCACATTATAAATACTCTAAATAAAGTATTAAATACTGAAGTTTCTATTAACCTATCTTTAGTAAGTAATAGCAAAGAATACGGTTATCCAATGAAAACAATATTCTATAATGATAATTCAAGCATTCAAAAAGAAGAAACTGTATTGAGAATAGAAAAACATGGCATAAGTGATTGCGAATGTTATAAATACAAAGAATATCAGAAATATAGTTTAGTTGATTTATTAATGGGTGCAGAATCTGAAAATAAGAAGTAGATGTATAGCTTAAGTAATATAGGAATGCGATTTAGCGGGAATGATTTATTTACTAATATTTCATTTCTAATAAATCAAAAAGATAGGATTGGACTTACTGGTAAAAATGGTGCTGGTAAATCAACTCTATTGCAGATTATTTCTAATAAAATTGAAGCTAGTTCCGGAAGAGTTATTATTCCAAATGGAAAATCTATAAGATACTTACCTCAGCATATGGAGACATCCTCTAAGCTAAGTATTATGGATGAAGCTATGACTGCTTTTGAAGAACATAAGCATATTGAAAACGAAATTCAGAGAATCACAAATGAACTTACCGACCGAACAGACTACGAGAGTAAAGCATATACTAAGTTAATTGATGCATTGCAAACTGCAAATGATAGGTTTAATATTTTAGGAGGTCAAAGCAGAGAAGCTGCTTCTGAAAAAGTATTATTAGGTCTGGGTTTCGACCGTAAAGACTTCAATAACAATATGAATACTTTAAGTGGTGGTTGGCAGATGAGAGTAGAACTAGCAAAAATACTGCTTCAATTACCAAATCTTCTTTTACTGGATGAACCTACCAACCATCTTGATATTGAATCTATACAATGGTTGGAAGATTTCTTAAAAACCTATAATGGAGCAATTATTCTTGTATCTCACGATAGAGCTTTTCTTGATGCTGTAACCAATAGGACTATTGAGATTACAAAAGGACGCATTTACGATTATAAGTGTAATTATTCGGAATATGTCACCCAAAGAGAAAGCCTTCTTGTACAGCAAGTATCTAGGTATGAAAATCAACAAAAGGAGATAAAAGAGATAGAAGATTTTATTGAGCGATTTAGATATAAAGCAACAAAAGCTAAACAAGTTCAGTCTAGAATAAAAATGCTAGAACGAATTGATAGGCAAGAGCTTGACTTAATGGATAAAAAAAGTATTCATTTTAGGTTTCCTCCTGCCCCTTCATCAGGGAAAATAAGTGTTGAAATAAAGAATTACGCTAAGAATTATGGCGAAAAAGAAATACTTAAAAATATTGATATCAGCATTCTTAGAAATGAATTTATTGCTTTTGTTGGAAGAAATGGTGAAGGAAAAACAACTCTGGCAAAATCAATTGTTGGGAGCTTAGAACATGATGGAGAAATAAAATTAGGGCATAATATTAAGATTGGTTATTACGCACAGAATCAAGCTGAACTACTTGATAAAGAGCAAACCGTTTTCGAAACTATAGATAATATTGCTGTTGGTGAAATTAGAAAGAAAGTAAAAAGCATACTTGGAAGCTTCTTATTTTCAGGAGAGGATATTGATAAAAAAGTAAAAGTGTTAAGTGGTGGTGAGCGATCAAGATTAGCACTTGCAAAACTGCTTCTTGAACCAGTAAATCTATTAGTTCTTGACGAACCTACCAACCACCTTGACCTACAATCAAAGGACATTCTTAAAAATGCTCTTCTTCAGTATGATGGGACATTATTAATAGTATCACACGATAGATATTTCTTAAAAGATTTATGTCAGAAAGTATATGAATTCCGAGATAAAGGAATTAAGGAACATCTTGGCGATATTACTGAATTTATTAATAAAAAAAAGCTTCAAAATTTAAGTGATATAGAATTAAAAGCTAAATCAAACAACAATAGTCAAAAACAAGCAAGTTCTAATAAAGAAAGCTATTTACAAAAGAAAGAACTTGAGAAAAGAAAGCGAAAATTGACTAAACAAATTGAAGAGTGTGAAAATAAAATAGAAGATTTAGAGAATGATATTGCATTACTTGATGAACAATTAACAAAACCAGAAAGTTTGGGAGATTCATTAACAAATGGTAGTTTTTATTCTATCTATAATAAAACAAAAAAAGACTTAGATGAAGCAGTTGAAAAGTGGGAAAAGCTCCATCTTGAAGCAGAAAAGATAGGTTAATAAAAATAAAGAGCTAATTCGATATCTATTTTTTGTATATTTGTTCTTCTATCTAACAAATTTCGTAATTCTCAACTTTATATCCAATGAAAAAAGCATTGTTATTACTTATTGCTATTATTATTTCCAGTCAAATAATTTTAGCTAACACTGAAAGTCAATCACAGGACCAAAAAGAACTAAGTTTAAGTGACAAAATTAACAACCTATTTGAACCAAGTGTCAAGGTTTTAGGTTCTATCTTATTTTGGGATCCTTTGACTGCTACAGGTATATACGACCCAATAATATATCAAGAAGACGGAACTCCTTATATAGTAGTTGACAATGAAATAATATATCATTTAGATGGAACGCCTATTCATAAAAGCGATACCAAAGTTGTAACAGAAGAAGGCAAAGAATATTTTCTAATAGAAACCGAAACTAAGGTTTACCATAAAAATAAAACTGAATTAATACTAAAAGACCCTAAACTTTTTCAAAAGATTGATGGGAAAACCTATTTAAAAGCTTCAACCATTGAACGACACTTCCCTTTCATTGTAATATGGTTAGTATTAGGGGCAATTTTCTTCACTATAAGAATGAAATTTATTAATATTAGAGGAGTAAAACATGCCTTCCAGTTAATAAAAGGAGATTATGACAATCCTAATGATGCCGGAGAAGTTTCTCACTTTCAAGCTTTAGCAACCGCACTTTCTGGTACTGTAGGATTAGGAAATATTGCTGGTGTTGCAATTGCCATTACAGTTGGTGGTCCTGGAGCAACATTTTGGATGATTATTGCTGGTTTGATGGGTATGTCATTAAAATTTACTGAGGTAACCCTTGGTGTAAAATACCGACAATTAGACGAAGACGGAAATGTTTCCGGTGGACCAATGTACTATCTCAGAAATGGATTAAAACTTCGAAATCTTGGCAAACTTGGCAAAGTATTGGCAATAATTTATGCCGTTATTCTTATGGGTGCATCACTTGGTGGTGGTAATATGTTCCAATCTAACCAAACATTCCAACAATTTGAAATGATAATTCCGGCATTAGAAGGTTATGGTGCTTGGTTTGGTATTGGTTTGGCAATAATAGTTGGAGTAGTAATTATTGGAGGAATCAAAAGTATCGCAAAAGTTACTGAGAAAATAGTCCCAATAATGGCAACACTGTATATACTTGCTGCATTATTAATTATTGGAATTCATTATTCTGAAATACCATCTGTTTTTATGAAAATTATTGATGGAGCATTTGTTCCTGATGCAATGTATGGAGGTTTTATTGGAGTATTAATAGTTGGATTCCAAAGAGCAGCCTTCTCCAATGAAGCAGGAGTTGGTTCTGCTTCCATTGCTCACTCTGCCGTTAAAACAGAGGAGCCTGTTAGCGAGGGCATTGTTGCTCTTATTGAGCCGGTAGTTGATACAGTGATTGTGTGTACAATGACAGCCTTAGTAATTATTTTTACTGGTTATCACGACCCAGCAATGGCACACGGCTACGATGGAGCTCAGCTTACTTCCAAAGCTTTTGAAAGTATTTTCCCTTGGTTTCCTTGGGTATTGGCTTTTGCAATAGCTCTTTTTGCTGTTTCCACAATGATTTCTTGGTCATATTATGGTCTTAAAGGATTCCGTTTCTTATTTGGAGATTATTTCGATAAAAGATTTGACAATCCAAATATCAAAAGATATGTTTTCTTCGCTATTTATTTAGGTTTTGTAGTAATAGGAGCAGCAGCTAATCTTGGCGTAGTAATGGACTTTGCCGATATGATGATACTTTCTCTTGCCTTCCCTAATATTATTGGACTCTTGATTATGGCTCCAGAGGTTTATAAAGACCTTAATGTTTATATGGCTAAGGTTAAGAGTGGGGAAATTAAGAAGTTTAAGTAGAGGATTGTTCGCTACGCTCACAATATTTAAATTGAACCACATTAGACACATAAGGAAACATAGATTTTTTGTTCGCTACGCTCACAATGTTTGTCTGCGAATTAATACGAATTAGACTTATTGCGCTAATTATTTATTCGTGTATTCGTGGCTATTTTTATAAATTTGTGTAATTAGCTCAATTAGCGAAAATTAGCGGACTCATCATAATGAGCAAAGCGAATTATCATCTGTGAGTATCTGCTGAATCCGTGTCATCTGTGTTCTACTCCTAATAATTACTATTTATCTGGAATAATATTGTTCTAAGTAAATTAATCGGTTTTTCCATATCGCAGATTAGCTGCTTACGAGAGAATTTAGATGCATCAAATATATTCTTATTGCTTTTTTCAAGCTTCTTATACTGCTTAAAACATACGTAGGCTCTATTGATAATTGGGATTATTCTATCTAAGAATAGCTTAACATTCTCCTTTGGATAATCCATTTTATAGCTTAATTCCACAAATAAGTCTTTCTGCTTTGTATAAAACTTCTTAAGCTCTTCAACTTTATGAATTAAGACAGGAAGCGTATATATTTTGGATTGAAGATCTTTATATACATCAAAAATATCGTTTTCAAGCTGCATTAATGAGCCCAACTGAAATAAAGCATTTTCTTCACCATCTTTTAAGCTATGCTTAAATCCATAACGATAAAATAAAACAGACTCCCCTCCTTTTTGTTGAGTTATCTCCCAAATTCTTGACTGACTAATGGCAGAGTTTTCTTGTTCTAAACTCTTCTTCTGAGCATTAAAAACGTTCATTGCTCCTTCTCTTACTTGTTCAGGATTTACAGCATTATCAAGTGATTTAATATAGAATGAAATAATTAGTTTTTCTCCAGTATTTTTCCATTTATACAACCTAGGCTCTTCCAACATTGATATTACCTCTTGCTCTGATATATTACCATCATCAAAAAAATCATCGAATAAACCAGTAACCACTCCTTGGCTTGTACTTGTTAAGCGTTCAAGCTCATTCATATCAAACCCTCTAAGCATACAAAATGCTTCTCCAAGAATAGCAGGAACTGCTAAACCATAATAATTATTTATCTTTTGGAAGTCTTTCTCGGTAAGAGAGCCATCATTAATAGTCTCAAACTGATGAAGTAAAGGGGAAATATTATCACTAATAAACTTTCTTTGAGTTTTCAAATCACTCAAAACACCAAATAATTGCTTCGGTATATTAATAGTATTTAAAAGTCTATTAGCCATTTATATTTCACAATGGTTGTAAGTATTGGTTTGATTATAGTTGAACTTAGGATATTCAAATACCTGAGAACGTCTTTCTGTACGACCTTTTGAATAGCAATAAATACTTTGATAATCCTCTATATTCTCACCCATAGTTTCTATTTGGCGAAGATACGCAGCAATACTTTTTGATTCTACAATTATCACTTTCTCACCATTTTCAACAATTGGGCTATGATTTCTGAATTTATCATGTTCAAAACTAAGTATTCTACGTCCATCAAGTGTTATTCCTATTTGCTCAAAACAAAGACTTTTACCAAGAGCAGGTAAGTTTATTAAACTTCTATCTGTTGCCACAAATGGTAGGTTTTCTTCTTTCTCAATTTGAGCAAAAAGCTTATGATTTTCTGAAGGATTATTATAAAATTCTAAACTTCTATCTTTTGATGGTTTACCCAATATTTTTTCTTCAACCACCTCTTGAGTTACACGAGCTATCGGAGCTGCATTTTCTCTATTCTCCTTAAAGCCTTTTACAGCAAAAGTATAATATGGAAGCACTCCAAGTTTGTTGAGCTCACGACGCAGATGCATACTATGCGAACGGCGCGAAGCTGCAGTTGTAAATACCTGCTGATTAACAATTAACCAACCTGTTTCTCTAAGCATTTCAATGGTACGAACAGCTTCTGGAGTGAGCTCCATAGTTGTTTCAAAATGAGTTTGAATAATAAATTGCTTGATACCAATTACGCTAGCTTTAGATTTAAAATCTTTTAATATTCTCACTAATTCTACTCCTACCCTTTGAGGTAAATATGCCAATATGCGCGTTCCAAGACGTACTCTTTGGAAACTAGCTATTCTATCATCAACAGACATTGCATCTGCTCTTTCTTTCTTTCTTTTAGCAACTTCAAAGAAATCATTCAATATTCTTTCCAAACCACTATCAGTATTCATAAAAGCATCACCACCAGTAATTAGAATATCTTGCAAATGGCTATCAGTTTCAAAATATCTTAATAATGATTTACGCTGTTCTGCTTTATCTATTTTCTGATCTGCCTTGTCTAAATCAAAGTTAAGTTGCCCTTTTTGGAAGCCATACATTCTCTGGCAGCTAACACAAAGTCCGGCACAAGCTCTACCTCTACCTTCAGGAATAAATATTGCCACTTCTGGATAGCGTCTGTGAACACTATCGCCCTTAGGAAGCAACCAACCTGCAGCATTTGGTTTACCATCTTCAATAATATCTTCTTTTTCCCAAGCTTTAATCTTTCCAAAAGTATCGACAAGGTCTTTGCTATAGAAAATATAATCTCTTATTGTTCTATCATTCTTATTGAAACTGCCATCTTCGTTAACACTTACCAACGACAAATAATAGGGATTAATGAAGATAGGAATACCTTTAGCAACACCTTTTTCAAAATTTTTCTTAATCTGTTTTGGTAACTTATTACCCATAGCTCTATTCAACTCATCAACAGTTCTGATTGCAAAACGCAAATGAAATCTAGAATCATTCCACCAATTAAACACAGTATTAATTTTATCTTCTATATTTTTTTCAGTTGTAAAATGATAGATAGGATGCACATTTTTTGCATTCTCAATATTTGGTATTAATGACTTTACTATTCTTAACTTATTAAGTTTTCGTTGTTCTACAATATCTACGTCAGTTCCCTTTGGAAGACTCAACATTTTATTTAAAAGCACTTCCTTAGTTAAAGTTCTCTGATTATTATCAGAAAACACAACAGCCAATAAAGCAAACATATCTTCAAAGAAATCGTTGGTAGCAAACACCTCATCTTCCTTAACAGCTTGCCATATCCAATAAAATGGGCGGCTATTAAATGTCTGATTATTTCTATTTGGATCTGTAAACTCAAATCCTTCTTTATTAATGAGAACCATTGCTCGTTGCAATGCTGATTCTCTACTAATTACATTCCAATCCTTAATGCTATAACTATTTAGCTCTTCCTCAATATAAGAACTAAAAACACTAATAAAATCACTAAAATTCTTTGAATCAGAAATAAAACTAAAAAACAATGGAATACTCTTCTTTAGCTCCATTTTAATATCTCTTATCGAACTTTTATAACTTATCTCTCTGAATGACATATAATTATATTACAATTACCGAAAAATACTCGATAAATATTAGACAATGACTGTTAGAAATTATTGAATTCGTAAACTCTAAACCACTTTAGAAAAAACCTCCCAAGTAATTATTTAAAACAGTAGTAATCAAAGGCTAATTCAAAAATCAACCTCTTTCTTTTGGGAATGCGAATGTAGTGATTTTTTCTTATTTATCAACAAAAATATGTGTCTAACTTTATTCTAATTGCATAAAACTTAACAATTATTGCATCAAAAATTTAAAAATAAAATATTAGTCTATATAAATTCTTATTTATAACTTTGTATCGTTGTTTAAATTAGATGCAAAAAGGATATTAAATGATAAAACGAGAACGATTATACGATGCTTTTGGTGAATTGATTTATGCTATTGCGATGGCTGATGGTGAAGTTCAAGAAGAAGAAGTGAGAAGCTTAGAACACCATCTTGACCAACACCCGTGGGCAAAAGAGATTAAATGGTCATTCAATTACGAAAACGAAAAACACAAGTCTGTTGAAGAGTCCTATAAAAATGCGATTGACATATGCATGGAAAATGGTCCTGACCCAGAATACAAATACTTATTGGATGTTATGTATTCTGTAGCCAATGCTTTTGGAGGCATTGTTCCTCAAGAGAAAAAAATACTTGATGATTTTCGTCGTGATTTACTTGATCGATTCGTTAAAGATTTAGAGGATAATAAATTGGGTTATTTCTCTAATGATATGTAGGAAGAAGTCCTCAAATAAGCTCATAATAACAATGATAAAGAATAAAAAGAAATAACTAGTACAAAATATGGAATTATTAGGACCGCTTAAATTCCTACCTCTTTTCAAAAATAAGATTTGGGGTGGTAATAAAATACATACAATACTTAAACATGATTTTTCACCATTGCCAAATTGTGGCGAATTATGGGCAATTTCAGGAATTCCTGGTAATGAGTCTGTGGTGGCTGAAGGTCCACTTGAAGGGAATACTCTTAATGAGATACTTGAAATTTATATGAGTGACCTTGTAGGCGAAAACATTTATGATATTTTTCAAAATGAATTTCCTCTATTAATTAAGTTCATTGACGCCAACGATTGGCTTTCTGTTCAGGTGCATCCTGATGATGAATTAGCTGAAGCTAGAGGATTAGAAAGTGGCAAAACTGAGATGTGGTACATTATACAAGCTGAAGAAGGTGCACAAATTATAAAAGGCTTCTCTAAAAAAGTATCGAAAAAAGAGTATAAACAGCATTTAGAAAACAATACTTTAGAAAGCATATTAAATTTTGCTCCAGTAAAAGCTGGTGATTCATTCTATATTGATGCAAAGAAAATTCATGCTCTTGGACCTGGTATTCTACTTACAGAAATTCAGCAATCATCAGATACTACATATAGAATATATGATTGGGACAGAAAAGATAATAATGGAATTGGAAGAGAATTGCATATTGAAGAAGCATTAGATTCTATAGATTTCAGTGCAGAACAAGGAAATGCAATTCACTATCATAAGCACAAAAATGAGAGTCAAACAATAGTTGACGAAAAGTACTTTACTACTAATATTCTAGAGTTTGACAATCCAATTGAGAAAGATTATGATGAAGTTAATTCTTTTATAATTTATATTGTAACAAGTGGAAGTTTTATACTTAAGAGCACTAATGGAGACATGGATTTAGGAATAGGAGATGTTGTTTTGCTGCCAGCTACTACTAAGAAAGTTGAATTACATCCTCTTCCAAAGGCAAATATATTAGAAGTATTTATTAAGATGTAGAATATTAAATATTTCATAAAATACAAAAACGCTCTTGAACAAATTCAAGAGCGTTTTTCTTTATATAAATATTGTTTTTAGTTTTTATTCACCAATGTCATTTCATCAATTAGATTTCCAGCACCAGCATATTTATCAATAATAAATAATACATAACGAATATCTACTGAAATTGTTCTCTGAAGATTTGGCTCAAAAGCAATATCACCACTCATTGCCTCCCAATTACCATCAAATGCAAGACCAATAAGCTCTCCTTTACCATTAATTACTGGGCTACCACTATTTCCTCCTGTAATATCATTATCAGTTAAAAAACATACTTTAAGAGTATCTCCATCACCATATTGTCCATAATCTTTATTTTTATAAAGCTCTTTAAGTTTAGCAGGAACCACAAATTCAGGATTTGAAGGATCTTCTTTCTGCATAATTCCATCAATAGTAGTGAAGTAATTAAAATGCACAGCATCTTCAGGATAGTAATCTCTCACTGTACCATAAGTTAAGCGCATAGTAAAGTTTGCATCTGGATAGAATTTCTTATCAACTTCCATTTTACGAAGTGCATCAATAAACAAACGATTACCTCTAGCCAACTTATCATTTGCAGCCATTGCTTCCGCTTGCAGTTCTCTATATTTACTCATGAAAGCAGTCATTGCTTGATAAATAGGGTCTTTGGCAAGTACTTTAGCTGAAGGATTTGCAAGGAAGGCATTTAACTTATCTTGAGAAACAAATATACTTTTTGCATAAACCTTATCTGCCCATTTATTAAAATCACCTTTGTACTTTTTAGCTGCATCAATAAGGTATTTAGGTTGTTGATCAACTGCTACATTCTTACTATACATCATCATCATCTGAGCCCAAACTTTCTTATCAGTTGGCAAATTATAATCTTTAAAATAAGCAACAGAACTAGCTTTTAAGCTAGCTGTCATTTTCTTAATTTTTTCACTATTTGAATCATCAGCCTCTAATTCCTTCATCAAACCTTGATAAGAAAGAGCTGTTTTAATTGCTTCAGGACCTAAATAAACTGCTTCAAAGAAATAATACTTACTTACAGCATACTTATCAGTTATTGTATAAGCAGCCTTTATATCGTCTAGTGCTGTTCCATATTTAGCCTTATTCTCATCAGAAGCATTAATCCATTTTGTTATATTAGCTTCTCTTTCACGTTTCTGCTCAGGAACTTTAAGTGCAACAAGTGCTTTACTCATTCCCATAAAATTTTTCCAATAGTTTGCTACATGAGCATATTTTGTTGCGTATTGAATTCTAACCTTAGGATCAGCTTTCATATCTTCACTATATATATCAAGTTTTGCTCTACGTATTTTAATACGAGTAGGATAAACAAGCTTAAGATTATGCTCAATACCATAAGAAGTCATATACCTATCTGTTCCTCCTGGATAACCCATTATCATTGCAAAGTCGTCTTTCTTAACGCCACCAACTGAAACTGGTAAATAATGCTTTGGTTTCATAGGAACATTATCTTTTGAATATTCTGCAGGACTTCCATCAGGAGCCGTATAAACTCTAAACATAGAGAAATCGCCAGTATGACGAGGCCACATCCAGTTATCAGTATCACCACCAAATTTACCAATTGATGATGGAGGTGCTCCTACCAATCTAACATCTTTATAGGTTTGCATCACAAACATATAATACTCATTTCCGTTAAAGAATGGTTTCACAACTACATCATATTTACCATCTTCTGAAGAACCTTTACTAAGCTTTGCTCTCACTTTGTTAATTTCAGCAGCTCTTTCTTCTTCTGTCATTTTATCATTAACATTCTTAAGAACTTCTTCAGTTACATCTTCTATACGAACTAAGAATTTCACGAAGAAACCTGGATTAGGAAGTTCTTGATCTTTCTTAAAAGCCCAAAATCCATCAGTTAAATAATCATGATCAACTGTTGAATGCTCTTGAATTTTACCAAAACCACAATGGTGGTTCGTAAGAATTAATCCTTCGCTAGAAATAATTTCACCAGTACAGCCATTACCAAACTGAATAATAGCATCTTTAAGGCTTGAATTATTTACGCTGTAAATTTCTTCCGCTGTTAATTGCAGACCTTTTTTCTGCATATCAGTGTAATTTAGTCTATTTATAAGGAAAGGAAGCCACATCCCTTCATCAGCTTTTGCACTAAATGTAGCAGAACCAATAAAAAGTACTGTCATTAGGGATGCAAAAAATAGTTTAATTGCTTTGTTCATTTCTATTAGTTTAAGTTATTTATTTGAATTATACTGTCATAAATCATATTCTTAAATATATTGATCTCCTTTTTCTATCTTGATATCATTTACAATATTTCTAATCATCTGTTCATCTTCCTTCTTACAAATTAGAAGAGCATTATCTTTTGCTGCAATAATATAACCTTCTAACCCTTGAGCTACTACTAGCTTATTATTTGGAACATTTATTATGCAATCCTTTGTATTATATGTCAATACATTCTTACCTACTATAGAATTATTATCTTTATTCTTCTCGCTATTTTCAAATAAAGAGCCCCAAGTACCTAAATCAGACCACCCTAAATCTGCAGCATAAACATATACGTTATCAGCCTTTTCCATAATACCGTAGTCAATGGAAATATTCTTGCACTGGCTATACGTTTTATTAATAAACTCCTCTTCTGCAGGTGTATCATAGGTTTCAATTCCTGCAGTAAACAAATCATTTACCTCTGGTAAATACTGCTTAAAAGCTTTTTCAATACTCTTTAAGCTCCATATAAAAATACCAGCATTCCATAAGAAATCGCCACTCTCTAAAAATGTTTTAGCCAACTCTAAAATTGGTTTTTCAGTAAATGTTTTAACTTTACGAATATCCTCAATATCATGTACATTTTCCTCATCACTATACTGGATATAACCATAACCAGTATCTGGTCTGTTTGGCTTAATGCCAATTGTTAACAGCCAATCATTTTCTCCCACAACATTAAGAGCATCAGAAACTACCTTTGTAAAAACACTTTCTTTTAAAATAATATGATCTGAAGGGGCTACAACTATGCGTGCATTAGGGTTCTTCTTTAGAATTTTATGGTTTGCATAAGCAATACATGGAGCAGTATTTCTTCTTGATGGCTCACCAAGAATCTGAAAATCACTCAAATCAGGAAGTTGTTCTTTCACTATTGCTCTATAGTCTTCGCTTGTTACAACATAAATATTCTCTGATGGACAAACATTTAAAAAACGATTGTAAGTTTGTTGAATCAGTGTTTCTCCTGTACCTAATATATCAATAAATTGTTTAGGTCGCCCAGAGCGACTCATTGGCCAAAATCTAGTTCCAGCACCACCAGCCATTATTACACAGTAATTATCTTTCATATATTATTATTGTTGGGTTGGTTATTTGTTGAATTGCTTATTTGTTTGTAGAACTTCTAACCATTACTTAAAACAATCTACAAACAAAAAAGACCAACTATTAAACGTTTAAATAAACATCCAACAATTGGTCTAAGTATTGTAATTGTTAGTTGTTTATAATGTACGCTTCACCTCTTTGGTACCGAAGCCTTCCACTATATCACCAACTTTAATATCATTAAAGTTCTCAATATTAAGTCCACACTCAAAGCCTTTATTAACCTCTTTAACATCGTCTTTAAAACGTTTTAAAGAACCTAGCCCACCAGTGTATATAACAATACCATTTCTGATGATACGTACTTTAGTATTTCTATGAATTTTACCATCAAGCACATAACAACCGGCAATAGTTCCAACTTTAGTAATCTTAAATACTTCTCGTACTTCAACACTACAAAGCACTTCCTCTACAATATCTGGAGAAAGCATACCTGTCATAGCGGCCTTAATCTCATCTACAACATCGTAGATAATTGAGAATGTACGTATATCTATTTCTTCTCTATCAGCCAATTGACGAGCTGCTAATGATGGACGTACTTGGAATGCAATAATAATAGCATCGGAAGCACTTGCCAACATAACATCAGCCTCATTAACTTGACCTACTGATTTCTGAATAATATTTACTGATATCTCCTCAGTACTTAGTTTAATTAGGGAATCAGACAAAGCCTCTACAGAACCATCAACATCACCCTTAATAATTAAGTTCAGTTCTTTAAAGTCTCCAACTGCCAAACGGCGTCCAATTTCGTCAAGTGTAATATGTTTTTGAGTTCTTACACCCTGCTCACGCTGCAACTGTTCTCGCTTAGTAGCAATAGTTCTAGCTTCTTTTTCATCAGACATTACTCTAAAAGCATCACCTGCTTGAGGAGCACTATTAAGGCCTAATAAAAGAACTGGAGTAGCAGGTCCTGCTGTATTTACTTGCTTATTTCTTTCATTATACATGGCTTTTACTTTACCATATGTAGTTCCAGCCAATACTGCATCACCAATTTTCAATGTTCCATTCTGAACAAGAACCTTAGTAACATAACCTTTACCTTTATCTAGTGAAGCCTCAAGTACAGTACCTTTTGCTTCTCTATTTGGATTAGCTCTAAGTTCAAGCATTTCAGCTTCAAGAACTATTTTCTCCATTAATTGATCTACACCAGTACCAAACTTTGCAGAAATATCTTGAGATTGGAATTTACCACCCCAATCTTCAACAAGTAGATTCATATTTGCTAATTCCTCCTTAATTTTATCAGGATTAGCATTTTCTCTATCCACTTTATTGATAGCAAATACCATTGGAACCTCAGCTGCTTGAGCGTGAGTGATAGCCTCTTTTGTTTGAGGCATTATAGAATCATCAGCAGCAATTACAATAATTGCAATATCTGTAATTTTAGAACCACGAGCACGCATAGCAGTAAATGCTTCGTGACCTGGAGTATCAAGGAATGTAATTTTCTCACCAGTTTTTAGCTCAACTTCGTAAGCTCCAATATGCTGAGTAATACCTCCTGCTTCACCTGCTATAACGTTTGTTTCACGAATATAATCAAGTAAAGATGTTTTACCGTGGTCAACGTGACCCATTACAGTAACAATTGGATTTCTATCAAGTAAATCCTCCTCTGTATCTTCAATTTCAATAAATGATTCTTCAACTTCTTTTGCCCCAACAAATTCTACTGTATAGCCAAATTCTTCAGCTACAATATTTATTGTTTCAGCATCCAAACGTTGATTAATAGAAACAAACATACCAAGTGACATACAAGCTTTAATGATTTCGTTAACTGAAACTTCCATCATTGTTCCAAGCTCACTAGCACTTACAAACTCTGTAACTTTAATTACAGACTTACTTGCAATTTCTGCTTCTATCTCTTTTTGGTGAGTTTGAGAAACTGCATCTCGTTTTTTACGACGATATTTCGCACCTTTACTTTTGGTATTATCACTTAAACGTGCCAAAGTTTCCTTAATTTGCTTAGAGATATCCTCCGCAGACAATTCAGGTTTAACTTCTCTTTTCTTCTTAGCACGCTTTTTCCTATTATCCATAGGTCCTCTTTTAGCAGCTGCTTTTGCATCTACTGGAGGAGCTGTTTTAATTCTTTTACGACGTTTCTTCTTGTTATTATCAGAAGTCTTTTTCTTTGGATCTGTTGAAGAAGAACCTACAGGAACTTTCTTTTTCTGTGGTCTCTTTTTCTCTGGTAATACAATTTTACCAATTACAACAGGGCCAGAAAGTTGCTCTATATTAGTTTTAATAAACTGTGGATCATCTTTAACAACCTCTTTTGCAACTTCATTTTTAGTTACTTCTTTAGCTTCTACTTGGGGTTTAGAAACTTCTTTTTTAGAATCAACTGATTTCTTTGCGGCAGCATTTTGTTTTTCAGCTTCTTCTTTTTGACGTTGTTTACGAGATTTCTTAGCAGGTCGAGTCTTTTGATTCATACTAGCAAGGTCAATATTACCAAGAACCTTTGGTCCTTTAGCTACTTCTTCCTCTTTAGCTTCTTCTTTTTTAACTTCCTCTTTCTTTTCAACTGCTGTTTCTACTTTTACAGTATCTTCCTTCTTAGCTTGAGGCTCTTCTTTCGTAGCTTTAGATTCTTCCTTAATAGGTTCTTCCTTTTTCTTAGCTTCTTCTTTTGGAGCTTCTTCTTTTGGAACTTCTACCTTTGGCACTTCAACAGTTTCTTCCTTAGGCTTTTCCTCTACCTTCTTTGCTTTAGGCTTTGGAGCAACTTTTTCTAAGTCTATCTTATCGACAATCTTAGGTTTAGGAACTTCAATTTCTATCTTTTCAGGTTTTGGAACAGCAACAGGCTCAGGAGCTGGTGTTGATATTTTAACATTCTCCTCAACTTCTTGCTCTTTCCTCTTATCTCGCCTTCCACGATATTCCTCTGCTAACTTCTCCTTCTCTTCCTTTACTGACTTATCGGAATTAAATGTTTTTTCCAATAAATCATACATTTCAGGAGTAATCTTAGCATTAGGATTATTATCCACCTCAAAGTTATTTTTCTCGAGAAATTCAATAATAGTAACTGTCCCCAAGTTGAACTCACCAGCTACTTTTCTCAATCTTTGTACTTTTCCTTTTGCTGCCATATATTATTAATAAATTTATTACTCTGTTATATATACTATCCTTTCATTAAAAGAATCCTATTCAAATTCTGAACGCAAAATACGCAGAACTTCTCTAATAGTCTCTTCTTCAAGGTCAGTACGTTTATTAAGCTCTTCATAATCAAGTTCTAAAACGCTCATTGCTGTATCACAACCAATCGCTTTAAGCTCATCTATAATCCAGCTATCAATTTCATCAGAGAATTCTGCTAATGCAACATCCTCAACATCCTCATCAGTATCGCGATAAACATCTATTTCATAACCAGTCAAACGACCAGCTAATTTAATGTTATTTCCACCTTTACCAATTGCTAAAGAAACCTGATCTGGCTTCAAGAAAACATCTGCTTTCTTATCTTCTTCGTGAATTGTAATACTAGAAATCTTTGCTGGGCTTAACGAACGTTGAATAAACAGATTTGTATTATTAGTAAAGTTAATTACATCAATATTCTCATTTCTAAGTTCACGAACAATTCCATGAATACGTGAACCTTTCATACCAACACATGCTCCTACTGGATCAATTCTATCATCATAAGACTCAACAGCTACTTTAGCTCTTTCGCCTGGTTCGCGTACAATATTCTTAATAGTAATAAGCCCATCAAATACCTCAGGAACCTCTTGCTCAAATAATCTTTCAAGGAAAATTGGAGAAGTTCTAGAAAGGATAATCTTTGGTGCATTATTATATAATTCAACCTTAAGTACTACTGCTCTAACAGTATCTCCTTTTCTGAAAAAATCAGAAGGAATTTGCTCTGTTTTAGGTAATAGTAATTCAATGTCTTCGTCATCAAGTAAAAGAATCTCTTTCTTCCATATTTGATAAACCTCAGCAGTTATTACTTCGCCAATTCTATCTTTATATTTCTTAAATTCATTCTCACGCTCATATTCTTGGATTTTAGCTGCTAAATTCTGACGTATAGTCAAAACTTCGCGTCTTCCAAAATCTGTCAATTTAATTTCCTCAGAAACCTCTTCTCCAACCTCAAAGTCAGGCTCGATTTTAATTGCTTCAGAATATTCTATTTCGCGATATGGCTCTTCAACCTCACCATCTTCAACCACTTCTCTAAAATGCCAAATCTCTAAGTCACCTTTGTCCACGTTAACAATAATATCGAAATTCTCATCCGTACCAAATTTCTTCAATAAGGTACTACGAAACACATCCTCTAAGATACGCATCATTGTTGGGCGGTCAATGTTTTTAAACTCTTTGAATTCCGCAAAAGATTCTACTAGATTTAAACTATTCATTAGTAAATTATTTAAAACTTATTACTGATTTTACTTCTTTAATACTCTCTCTATCAAAGTTCTTAATAGGCTCATCACCTGCTTTGATTTGTTTCTTAGTTAATTCCAATTCAATTTCAATATTACCATCTGAATACGAAATTAATTTGCCAATAAACTTCTTCTGATCATGATCTTTCACCTCAACTGATTTGCCAATATACTTCATAAATTGACGCTCAAGAATTAGTGGTTGAGTAAGGCCATAAGAGGTAACTTCAAGGCTGAAATCTTCAGTCTCTCTGTCAAGATTATGTTCAACATTACGACTTACAGAAATACATTGCTCAATGCTAACTCCTTTATCTCCATCCAAAACAACTTTTATAGTATTTCCAGTTCCAATATCCACTGAAACCCAAAATAAATTTGAATTAAGCTCATCAATTCTTTCTTCTACAAGCTGTACTACTTCTGATTTATCTATCATAACATATTATTAATAAAAAGAGGGGACTTTCTGTCCCCTCTTTTATCAAATCTCCTCTTGTTTTTGATGCTTAACGCATCAGGATAATGTTTTCGACTTTACCCTAGTTGACCCACAAGGATTCGAACCTTGACTGACAGTACCAAAAACTGTAGTGCTACCATTACACCATGGGTCATACTACCCGTTAAAGGGACTGCAAAAGTACAATATTTTTTTTAATTGCAAATGATTTTTTTAATTTTGAAATGCTTTTTTCACAATTCTTAATAAATAAAAATCACTAAGCTTATTAAGCCTTGATTACAAGCATTATACAATTGTTGTTTTTCTACTATTACTAAACTATTCCTATTGCATCAGCTATCCTTTGGCCATCAACAGCCGCTGAAACTATACCTCCAGCATATCCTGCGCCTTCTCCAGCAGGATATAACCCACTAATTTGTGGATGTTGAAGGCTTAATTTATCACGAGGTATTCTTAATGGTGAAGAAGTACGAGATTCAATTCCTAATACTACAGCCTCGTTTGTAAGAAATCCTTTCATTCGTCTATCAAATGTTTTGAAACCTTTCTGCAATCTAGGACCAATAACATCTGGCAACCACATATGTAAAGGAGACGATACTATTCCTGGATGATACGAAGTATCAGGTAAATCATTGGATACTTTACCCTTAACAAAATCTTCTAATCGTTGAGCAGGTGCTATCTGACCAATACCGCCATTTATAAATGCCATTTTCTCTAAATCTTCTTGAAATTTGAGTCCAGCCATTATTCCATATTCTTTATAATTACTCAAATCCTCTAGGTTTATTTGAACTACCATACCTGAATTAGCATATTTGGAATTGCGCATTGAAGGCGACATTCCGTTAACAACCAACTCATTTGGTGCTGTAGCTGCAGGAACAATAAATCCCCCTGGGCACATGCAAAATGAATAAACTCCTCTATCTTCAACCTGAGAGACTAAACTATAGGCTGCTGCTGGCAAATAGTCATCCCTAATTTCACAATGATATTGAATACTATCTATCATTTGCTGAGGATGCTCTACTCTAACTCCCATTGCAAAAGCTTTCGGCTCTAATTTAATATTATTCTCATGAAGCAACTCATATATATCTCTTGCAGAATGCCCTGTGGCAAGAATTACAGCTTCTCCTTCAAACTTCTCACCATTTGCCTCTACTCCTTTTATTATTTTATCTTTAAGTATTAATCCATCAACCCTATGATCAAAATAAAATTCACCACCATACTCAAGAATTGTTTCTCTAATCTTTTGAATAATACGAGGAAGCTTATTAGTACCAATATGTGGATGTGCATCTACACCAATATTAGAGTCTGCACCATGAAAAATCAATAAGTCCAAAACATCTTTAACATTACCACGTTTCTTGCTTCTAGTATAAAGTTTACCATCAGAAAAAGTTCCTGCACCACCCTCACCAAAAGCATAATTACTATCTTCATCAACAATACTTTCTCTATTTAGCTTTGCAATATCGAGTTTACGCTCCTTAACTTGCTTTCCTCTTTCAAGTATTATTGGTTTATATCCATTCTCAATAAGCCTTAATGCTGCAAAAAGCCCTGCAGGACCACTCCCCACAATAACAACTCTCTTACTATTTCTTACATCCTTAAATTTTGGAGAAAAAACTTCTACCTTAGGCTTTTCATTGATATAAGCATCAACTCTCACATTAAATTTTATTATACGTTGCCTTGCATCTATAGATTTGCGAATAACGTTTATTGCTGTAAGTTCTTCATCAGAAATACTAAGATCTTTTAAAACAGCTTTTCTAATAAGCTTGTCTTCTGAAGCTTCTTTTGGACTTATACTTAGTGTTAATTCTTTTATCATAATTATTTTATCTTCCGTATTATTTACTTTGTGATGTAATCATACTCTCAGCCATTTTTACTGCTTCAAGTGCATTTACAATTCCACCTGTTACACTTAATTTCTTGAATTTAGTAACTTTCAGATTACCATTGAAATCAGTATATTTCACTTTAACTTTCTTATGTGATATTGCAGAATTAAGAATAATATCACGGGTCTGCTTTGCGCTTAAGCTTGGATAATATGATCTCAGCATAGCTGCCAATCCTGCTACTATAGGTGCAGATTCGCTGGTACCACTTACGGCTCCATAATTATTATTCTTTGAAGTTGTATAAATATCTACACCTGGCGCATATACATCAACCGACTTTGGTCCATAATTAGAAAATGGTGCTGCAAGTCCAAGTCCTATTTCCTTACCCGAAGCTCCTACATCTATCCAATTGTCTTGTTGACTTTCAAGGTGAGTGGGGAAATGAGCAATTCTATCATTATTCTCGCTACTATTTCCTGCTGCATGAATTATAAGCACATCATTTTCTACTGCAAAGTCTATTGCATCTCTAACAAACTCAGGATGTTTACTATAATCCTTACCAAAACTACAATTGATAACTTTTGCACCATTCTTTACCGCATATCTAATACCCAAAGCTACATCTTTATCACGTTCGTCTCCACCAGGCGAAGTTCTAATAATCATTAGACGCACAGAATCAGCAACTCCATTTGTCCCAATACCATTATTTCTAATTGCAGCTACAACCCCACTTACACCTGTTCCATGAGAATAGTCTGCTGCCATTACATTATTATTACCATATATTGTATCATTAATGTCATCAGGATTATCCTTTACAATATCTGGTCGAGGGTTATAATCTAGATTATAATTCTTCTCTAATTTTTTAGAGAAATAATTAATATACTCTTCTAGATATTCGTTAGTAGCTCCAACACTATCTGCATATAATATTTCTCTTTTAGCCTTATATTCCTTTTTATTGTTTGGCTTAAACTTCTTCACCATACTAATATCAATAGTATCTTTACCACTCGCCTTCTTAATAATATTTTCAAATTCATGAATATCTTTTAACCACTCAGAATAGTTGCCAATTCTATCATTATACATTTTTATTTTTGAAAGAACTTCTTTCTTTGCTTTAAGCCAAAGCTCATACTTTTCTTTATCTTCCTTTGCTATGTCTTTGGGTGAAACGCCCTCAAAAGCTTTAATATTCTCTCTATAAAAACGTACTGATTCTAGCGTTTCTCCTTCAATATTACGACCATCAGCTCCACCTAGAAAGTTCCAACCATAATAGTCATCAATATATCCATTACCATCATCATCAATTTTATTATATGGTATCTCATTTGGATTTTTCCATAATCTTGCACTTAAATCCTCATGAGTAGTATCAATACCTGAATCTATAATACCTACTACAACTATAGTTGCAGTTCTATTTTTTGATTGCAGAAACTGATAAGCTTCATCCAGACTAATACCTTCAACACCTGCACTTGGGCTATAGTGGTGCCACGGTATACTATCTTGTGATTTAAGACTAAATGATATTACAATTGCTAATAATAATAAATAAATTCGCATAATAAATCTGTTTTTAATGAGTGTTTCTAAATCATAATAAAAAATATAGGTAAAAAACCTATGTATTCAGGCAATTTTACAATTCCAATAGCCTTCATAATATAGTAATTTTGTTGTATTAAGAAATTTGATATGTTTCTCATCTTTGTTCCTTTAAGTGCTATATTCCCACCTCTTTTAAACGGTTTGTATCGATTCTACCCTAGTAGAGATCTTGTTAGTTAATAATCACATATCAAATCACTAATTAATGCTTAAATAGCTTTCCTAGAAATAGGGAGGCTATTTTTCATTGGAGGTAATTTCATTTGTAATACGAATAAAGTCTTCCACTGATAATTGCTCAGGACGTTTCATATAGAAATCATCTTGCAGAAAATCATTGGCTCCGATCAATCTTTTAAGACTTACTCTTAACATCTTTCGCCTTGTATTAAAAGTTGTTTTCACAACCTTCTTAAACAATTCTTCATCACATTCAAGATGAAGATTCTGTTTTCTTTTTAACCTAATTACTCCAGATTTTACTTTTGGTGGCGGATTAAAAACTTCTGGATCTACTGTAAAAAGATATTCTGTATCAAAATAAGCTTGAACCATTACACTAAGGATTCCAAATTGTTTACTTCCTGGAGCAGCACAAATTCTTTCTGCTACCTCCTTTTGAAACATTCCTGCAAAGATATTTATGTATTTTCTATCATCAATTGTTTTAAAAACAATTTGACTAGAGATATTGTATGGAAAATTACCAATAACTGCTATGTCCTTTCCAAACATCTCTTCAATATCTAGCTTCATGAAATCACCAAGAATCTGATCTTTATCAACTATCTCATTTGCCACCAAATAATAAATTGATTCTAGATCTACTTCAGAAACATATAACTTTTTGTAATTAAACTTCTTTATTAGCTTTGTTAACACACCCATTCCAGGCCCAATTTCTAAAACAATATCTCCATCACCTTCAATTGCTCTTGCAATATTATTGGCAACTTCCATATCCTTTAAAAAATGTTGCCCAAGGCTCTTTTTTGCTTTTACTTCCATT
>Ga0256827_10000218_pt1 | contig 33895 bp, 31 predicted proteins | sample CV84metaG_FD_185977 | JGI IMG/M metagenome (GOLD analysis project Ga0256827, IMG submission 185977) | Hydrothermal vent microbial communities from East Pacific Rise, Pacific Ocean - CV84 | ecosystem: Environmental > Aquatic > Marine > Hydrothermal vents | place: Pacific Ocean: East Pacific Rise...
CATCTGGCATATCTTCCTCTGCATAATCGATCATCACTTCAGAATAGGCTAAAGATTTAAGCAGTGCATCCCTACTCTCATCGACAAAAGTTTTCAATTCACCCTTCATCTGCTTTGCCAATATCTTAGCTGCATCTACACTTTTAGCTTCAATAAGTTTAGAGATCGCTTCTGCTTCAGTCAGGTCAATTTTACCGTTTAAAAATGCCCGCTTTGAAAACTCTCCAGGCTGGGCTAACCGTACACCGTAAGAGGTGATGGTATCAAGTATCTCTTGTGCTACGATCATCCCTCCATGACATTGAAACTCAACGATCTCTTCTCCCGTAAAACTATGTGGCGCAGCAAAATAGATCATAATAGCTTGATCTATCAAAGCATCCTGTGCAGTATAGAGAGAGGTTAAATGTGCATATCTTGGTGTAATATTCTGTAGTTTTGATATTTTTTGAGCGATGGGAAGGGCTGCCTCTCCACTGACTCTAATGATAGAGATAGAGGAAACACCGTGAGCAGTGGCAATAGCAGCGATTGAGTTATGCATGGCTCTTATTGTTGAATTCATTGATGACAACAAATTTGTTGCCCTCTCTGCCTGTTTTCACGGCAACATATTTATTGGGGAATGCTTCACGTAGTTGCTCTAGTGCGATCTGTACTAAAATACCATCGAGTGAACGGGTTTTTCCTCTGCCGTGTTTCTCAACATTTTCAATCACAGGCTTGATGTAGTTACGGATCATCTCTTGCTGCGACGTAAGGAACTCTGCAATTTCCAGCTTAATAAAAAGTTCATATTTCGTATGCAACCAATTGAAAAGCATATAAGAGAGTGCATTGTATCTATATCCCTCTTTTCCAATAAGCAGTGCTGCATCCTCACCATCGATGAAAATAAGTGCTGTATTGTCTCGTACGTCAACTTCAACAACATCTATTTCAAAACATGAGTGAGAAAGTAACTCTTTAAGCTGATCTTCAATCAACTGGGCAAGCTCATCATAAATAATATTCTCTTCTTCAAATGTCTCTTCTTCCGATACTGTCTTTTCATTTGAAACTGTATCTGTCTCGAAAAAACTATCTACTACAAGATCATTCTCTACCACTACTTCCGATGTTGTTTGAACGATGACTTCTTCTCTGATCTCTTCTTTTACCGTTGCCAAAATTTCAGAAGCAACTTCTTCTTCTAGGTTCTCTTCTTCACCCTTTAAAGATAAGGGTGTTTTGCATGTTGCCACAATAATTGCATTTTTCTTTAAAAATCCAAAAAATCCTTTTGTTGGGTGTTGCACAACTTCACACTGAAGTTCAGAAATAGAACATTCTAACCCTTGTGAAGCTTTTTGATATGCCTCTTCAAGGGTTGGTGCTTCAACCTTTGTCATTAACTATCCTTTTCTTTATGATGTGCTGCTACAGCTTGTGCTTTATGCTTAGCATATGCCTTGTTGATCACATATTGCTGCCCGATCGTAAATATGTTATTCACAACCCAATAGAGTACCAATCCTGAAGGGAAAGGCATAATAATAAACATACCTGCCATGATCAGTGGGAAGAATTGAAAAATCTTCTCTTGCATTGGATCGGTAAAATTATTTGGTGTGATTTTTTGCTGGAACCACATAGATGCACCCATAAGGATCGGTAAAATATAGTAAGGATCTGCTGCAGCCAAATTGTCTATCCATCCTGCTATCCATGGTGCACCTTGAAGTTCATCTGCATTCAAAAGTACACGATAGAGTGCAAAAAATACTGGAATTTGAAGGATCATTGGTAAACATCCACCCATAGGATTGGCACCATTCTTCTTATACATCTCCATCATCTGCATATTCATTTTTGCCGGATCATCTTTATACTTGGCTTTTAACTCTTTCATCTTAGGGGCAAGATCTTTAAGCTTTTGCATAGACATCATCCCCTTATAGGAGAGAGGGAAAAGGATGAGCTTTACAAGCAAAGTAAAGAGTATGATTGCCCAACCCCAGTTTCCTACCATATCATTGATCCAAAGAAGTACTTTAAAAAATGGACGGGAGAGGAATGTAAACCAACCAAACTCTATGGCATCTGTAAGTTCAGGGTTGATCGCATCAAGGATCTTATACTCTTTGGGACCAATATATCCTCCAAGATGTAAATTTTGGCTTCCTTCTACAAAAATAAGAGGGTTATCATCCTTCTGTTTTAAAATGGAGACATTCATTCCTTTGCTAAAGTCATAAAACATTGAAGCAACATATCTGTCAAATGCTGATGCTATCTTTGCATTTTTAACTGTTTCCTCCCCTTTTGCATCACTATCTGCTACGGTCAATACAACATCATCTGCTCCTTTTACCAATGCACCACGTACTAACATATATCTAGAACTATCTGCCATTGGTCTATGTCCTGGTGTAATAAAGTATGGTGCAGCAGTAGATGTAGTCACATCAATCGTATATGCCCCACTTGGCTCTATCGTGATCTTTTTAGTCAGTGTGACTGAAGAGAGTGTCTGTATCAATGTAACTGTTTTAGCAGAAGATGTTATATTTACTACAGATTCTCCACTATTTACATACGGTGTTTTAAATGCTTCATCATTTAATTTTGCATCAGAAAATCTTACCTCTAAAGGTTTTACCTCGTCAGCATTCAAGATTTGAAGGTTTTTTCCCTCTTTGTCTTTATATTTCTCTTCTAAAAGTTCAAACTCAGAAATACGTCCAAAGGTATCAATATTCATTTTAAATGTCTCTGAGCTTACTGTCGCTAAAAGTACTGTTGTAGCTGTAGTTACTGGAGCATTATTTGCTTTTTTCGTACTCACAGGCGTTACTTTTGGCGTTGCATTATCTATCGGTGATGTTTTTGGTGCCGTAGGGGTTGTAGTTTCCTGTTCTACTGGTTGTATTGCTTTTTGAGGAGGAAACAGATAGCCATATCCTACAAATACAAAAATAGAGAGTGCAAATGCAAGCAGAAGTCGTTTGTTTAGATCTTGTTGTTCCAAAATGATACCTTTTGTCAGTTTAGTCGATAGTATAGTGTTATATGGGTTAAATCATGTTAATGCAGAACACTTTTTAAGTGTATGGAGGTAGGTTTTACGAACCTCTAAAAAGTTTTGACTCAAAAGAGCAGGTTTCGCAACCAATACGTAAGATCCTTGGGATAAAAGATCAATATTTTCAATAAAATGTGCTCTTAGCAAACGCTTTGCTCTGTTTCGATGAACTGCATTTCCTATTTTCTTACTGGCTACAAATCCCACCTTGTACTCTTTAGAATATTTATAAAAAAGTACAAAATAGGGTGTATGCCATGTCTTTGAGGAGCGATGGTACACTCCATTAAACTCTTTACTCGTTTTGATCCTCGTAAAATGTTTAATTTTGCTAATAGTCTTATACCAGTATTATACTGCTAATCTCTTTCTACCTTTAGCACGTCTAGCTGAGATTACTTTTCTACCATTTTTTGTTTTCATTCTTGTTCTGAACCCGTGCGTTCTTTTTCTTGGTGTGTTATGTGGTTGGTATGTTCTTTTCATTTTGAATCATCCTTAATAGATTTTAGCTACATCGCTGTGGCATTATTTGGACGCGATTTTACCCTAACATGCCTTAAAGCATACTAAGATTCATGTCTATTTAAAAAATCAGGACAAACTATGAAAAATAATTTCGCCCTCTTGTCCATTTTTAACTGTTTTAATATATGTTTCAATCAATTTAAAAATAATCTCTTTAATTTCATATCTTGTAGAACCTACTTCAATCTCTACTGAGTAAACTTTTTCTGCATTTTCTGATTTTAATGTACGATGAAATCTCTCTGCAAATCTGTATCCACCATCTATTTTTGTCTCTTGACAGATAAGTGCATAGAGAGATTTATCTTTATCTATTTGAAACAGAAGATCTGTATCTCGTTTTTCTTTTTCGAGCAATGTCTCTAAATCTACCTTTTGGGCAGAAAGAAGCATTATCACAAAAGGTCTTTCATCCTCACGTTTCATAAGGTAATAAAGCAATTCCAATGGCTTTTCTGTTTTTTTTAAAATTTTTAATGACAGTTTAATATCTGCCTCAGTAAAACGTAAATTCTTCTTTTTTATTCTTCTCTCTTCTGTACCCATCTTTTTCCCTTCTATTTTGCATTCTTAATCATAAAAACAAAATTACTATTTTAAAATTATTTATATCGCTTATTATAACAAAAAAATTTGTTATAATTTCTAATGAATATAGTAACTGAGAGAACCTTACCTTCACCTTGTTGGCTATTAAATGAAAATTTACTTCTTCAAAACCTTAAACAACTTCAAAGAATCAAAGAGAAAAGTGGTGTAAAAATACTCTTGGCACTCAAAGGGTATGCTTTATGGAAAAGTTTCAATACAACGAGAGCCTATTTGGATGGATGCTGTGCCAGTGGGTTACATGAAGCCAAACTTGCTTATGAAACATTTGGTAAAGAGGTACATACCTACTCCCCTGCATTTAAAGAAGAGGAGATAGAAGAGATTGCAAAGATATCCCATCATCTTGTTTTTAACTCACCTGCACAACTCAAACGTTTTGCAATACAAGCAAAAAAAACAAACCCTGCTCTTTCTTTTGGACTAAGGGTTAACCCAGAGTACTCAGAGTCCCCTAAGGAGATATACAATCCTTGTGGTCTCTACTCCAGACTTGGAACAACTTTGGAAAATTTTGATGAAATGCTATTGGATCAACTGGATGGATTACATTTTCATGCACTCTGTGAACAAGACAGCAGTGCCTTGGAGAGTGTCCTCAAAAATTTTGAAGAGAAATTTGGCAAGCACATTCCCAACATGAAATGGATCAATTTTGGTGGAGGACACCACATCACTAAGAGAGGGTATGATATAGAGAAACTTATCAACCTTCTTAAAGCATTTAAAGCTAAATACAATGTAGAGGTTTACCTTGAACCTGGGGAAGCCATAGGCTGGGAAACAGGTACATTGGTTACTACTGTACTTGACATAGTGCATAACGGTATGGATATCGTTATTTTAGACGCTTCTGCCGAAGCCCATATGCCCGATACAATTATCATGCCATACCGAGCAGAGGTCAGAGGGGCAGGTAGAGCCAATGAAAAAGCATATACGTATCGTTTGGCTGGTAATACCTGTTTGGCTGGTGACATCATGGGTGACTACAGTTTTGATACACCGCTTCAAGTGGGAGACAAAGTCATCTTTGAAGACCAAATGCACTACACCATGGTCAAAGCCACCACATTTAACGGTATAAAGCTTCCAAGTATTGCCATTCAACGCGTAGATGGAAGCATAGAAGTAGTACGGGAATTTGGGTATGAAGATTTTAAAGAGAGACTCTCTTAAAAATCCCTTTTATAAATAATATCATAAGACTGGGACTCCTCACTCACTTCTATGACACTCTCCGTATGAGGACTGTGTTCGTACTTAAGCTTCACACTAGAGACAACATCATTGATATAGATGATCGTGATCTTATTGGTCAATTTTTTTCCAACCTCTACACTGTTCCCCTCACCCAAGACTAAGTGATCGAGCTTTATACCTATATCTGAAAGTGCAGCCTTTGCCATAGCCCCACCCATCATCTTCATCATCTCATCTCCACTATGGGTATCTCCTCCAACTTCAGAATCAAAAAGAATCACAGAGAGTATCTGCTCTTTTGTCAAAGAAGGGGTAGAGGAAAAATGAATGACCGGAGCATCTGGTGTCCCTGAAATATCTATATGAATAAGATGGTTGATTGCTTTATATTTTACTTTTATCTCCAACAGTGGTTTATTGATATTACCAGTGAAATGGATAAAACTTTTATCAAGTACAAATCTTTTACCTTCAAAAATATAACTCCCCCCTTTTAAAAGTTCTACAGTACCCAGTACCAAAGGAGGCTCTTTTGCTACCTTATTGACTCCAAGCTCAGGTTTGAGTCTAATATTTATCGCCCCCTGCTTCAGTACTAAAGGCTCTTTTGTATCTATCTGTATATTGGCACTTAGATTATCTATAAAAGGACTAGGCTTCTTATTTTTCATCTCTTGAACAATAATAATATCACTATCACTTGCAAAACTCTTTTGAGAGATATCATATTTTATCTTTCCACCCAAAAGTGTTATTTTACCGTTAAGAGAAGTAGTGTTTCCCTCTAACAGGGTTTTTATATTTACTTTCGCATCAATATCGGCATAGGGATGTTTAAACTTTAAAACCTTTGCATCTCCTAAAATATCTCCTTGTTTAGTTTTCAAATCATAGGTACCACTAAATTGTAGCTCATCATTCAACCATAACGGATCGATAACTATACGACTCTCATCTATCTCTATCTTTGAAGCTTTTGTCGCAAAAATTTTTATATCATTATAATTAAGACGGTAAGATACCAATTGTATATTTGAACCTTTTTTACTTATATTAATATTGACATCTTCAAGAGTATGAACCGTTTTTCTACCTGCATGATAGATAATATGTGGAGAATAAAGTTTTAAAAAAGCTTCTGATTTTTGGTTGACACGTAAAGTAAGACCTAACTTACCATCAACATTGGGAAGCTCTTTAACCGCATAAAACTCATTGATCGTTTGAAACAAGCTCTTAAAAGAGTTGATCTCACTTCGGATTACAATATCTTTTTTTATATTTCCACTGAAGGTTGTACTGAAACCAGAAAAGTTTATTTTACCCTCAACAATCCCATCAAACGGTTGCATATTCATATCTGCATCTAATTTACTAGAGTGCAAAACAGCATGAATCGTTTTTTCACCCGCTTCAGCATTTATCATCAATGGACTTATTGCACTCCAATGTATATTTTTATCTATAGTTTGAAGCAGTGATTTTTCAGGGACATAGACTTTAGCCTTAACTCCCATTTTTTTACCATACAATATATCCATATCCATATTTACCATATTGGACGTAATCACTGCATTAGCATGAAAAGGTACTGGTTTTTGAAAGTCGATTGGCATATCAACTACTGCATTTACTTTTGTCTCCTTGATACTATCAGGTATTTTAAGCAACTCTGAAAGCATGAGCTCTTTTTTTGTTTCTAAATGCAGTAAAGCTTTTTGAAAATCAGAGGAGATAAGATTACCCTTTATCCCATGCGCATCCAACTCTACACGGATATTTTTCTCACTCCCTTTATATTGAAGCGTAATATCCTTTAAAAGTGCACTGAACTTAGGTTCTACTCCTATAAGTTTTTCTGAAGAGATCTTCCCACTATAACTTATGTTTTTCTCCCTATTAAAGTGATTTGAAACAGTAATTTTTTTTGCATAGGGTGTGGTGACTTTAAGTTTCGTATCTGCTTTTATACTGCCACTTTTCATATGATAAACAATATCACTGTTTAAATCATCAATATCAATATTAAATGCCTCTTTAGAGGAGAGTAAAATATGTTTTGCTTTTGCTTTTACATTGGCAAAAACAGATTCTTTAGACGCATTAAAATCAATAACAATCACACCAAAAGCCTCTTTACGTAAAGGAAGATTATAGAGATCGAAAAGAGGTTTGTTGGGCGTTAAATCTATTTGACCTGCAAGATGATTGTTTTTTAGATCACCTCTATAGATAAGGTTGGTTAGATTGCTAGTAGCATTAAGATCAATATTTGCATTTTTAAACAACAATGTATCTGTATCAAAAATAAGATTCTCTATATTTAAAACCAACTGCTTCAATTGAACAGGATCATAATTTGCAGGTAAGACATTGCTATATAATTTTTTTATCTCAATCCATTTTGGTATGAGTGGATTAGGCTTTATTTCTCTCTTTTTTTCTACAGGTTCCTTGGTATTATTCATATCTGTAAATTGTGAAATAAGTATCTCTAGCATTTGTGAATTTAATGCTTTTATAGAGATTTCATTGACAAGAAGTTTTCTCTTCTTCATACTTCCATTAAAAGAAAATTTTGTTAAATTTGAATCAATATCTAAAGATAAATTTTCAACCTCTACGGCTCCATTATGAAAATAAGTAACATCATCTGCTGTCAATATCGTTTTATAAAAAGTAATCCCCTCCTCCTGAAACGCATTTAGAGAGATAGAAATATTATCTACACCTACATCAAAATGAAAAGAGTCTGAACTATTATCATCTGAATCATCTACATCAAAAGAGGCAATAAGTGCTTTAATCACCTCAATATCTGCATCTTCTATCTTGATCTTGTCAATAGATATCTTTTTCTGAAGCAATGTGAAGGGGTCCCATCTATAAATAATATCATTTGCAATTGTTTGATCATTGTATTTTAATTGATCTATCTTTATACCGGTAAAAACATTTCCCGAAATATGTCTATAGCTCAAGTTGTAGTCTGGTGCAAACTTTCTTGCTATTTTATCGATAACTATAGAGGAGTTAACAACAGAGATGAGCGAAATAATTAAAAATACCACCACTATTAAAAAGATATAAAGTATTTTTTTCAAAATGATTGTCCTATCTGAAATGAGATACCATACTGTGCACTATCATGGATATTCCATCCCACATCAAGTTTAAACGGTCCTATAGGTGTCATATATCTTACACCTAACCCTGCAGAGCTTATCATCTCTCCCGTAAAATCATAGCTCTTATTCGTAAGTATTGTATTATCAGTAAAAACAGCAGCATAAAGATTACCCCACATAGGGTAATCTGCTTCAAAAGAGAGATTCATCATACTTGAAGCACCTTCTATACTATCTTGGGTAGGAGAGAGTATCACACCTATCTTATTATAGCCATAGGCACGATTAAAATAGGACCCACCAGCAAAAAGCATTTTAGATTCAGGGACTTCATTGGATGCCTGATCAAGCACACCAAATTTAGCTACTCCTGCAAGAGTTAAATCACCAAAAGTATGTATCAGTCTGCCTTCCAAAAGTGTTTTAATATAAATACTTGCATTCTCACTATATGGCAATCCATACTCTAAATATGCAGAGAGATAATATCCCATTTTAGGATTTAATTTTGAGTCCCTTGCATCATATACTATATGCATATAAGGATAAAAAAGTAAAAAATTTCCCTCTTTTACAGCTTGAAAAAGTTCTTGATTATTTTTAAGATTATCTAAAAGAGAGATATCAATATTCTCTAAAGAGAGTCCTACTCTTACTTTTACTTTTCCCTCATTATGTTCTAAATAAAATTTAGAAAAAGATTTTTTTTCTTTAAATCCACTATACTCTAAATTTGAATATCCTATTTCTGTTCCAAGATCAATACCGTATTCAAAAAATGTAAAAAGATAAGGTTTAAAAAAGTCCAATTCTAAAAGTTGTTCCTTTTGTGACCAAGATGCCTGCAGTGTGATCTTTTGTGCATTACCTAAAAAATTTCTTTTTGTAATCAATCCATGCACTCTGGCACCTACAAAGGTATCATATCCTGTACCTATTTCATAATGATAGGGTTTTGTAAGTTCTTGAAGTATAATATCTATAGGAACTTCATTATAAAATTTACGATCGGTATTAATGATCACACTATCAAATACATCTAATCCATATATTTTTGCATAACTCTCTTTTACTTTTTTAGGATCAAATCTTTCACCTTTTTTTGCCATAATTTTGGATTTTATAATACTCTTTTCTATACTTTTCAATCCATCAATATTGGTCTCTCCAAATCTACATACTCCACCCTTTTTTAATAGGTAACGTAATTTTACATTGTGTTTTTCCAGATCAACATATGCTTTGGTATCAAGATCATAACTACAATAGCCCCTATCAAGTAGTGATTTAATAATATTACTTTTAATCTGTATAAATTCTTTTGCTCTAAATATTTTATCTTTTTTTAAAGTAATAAATTGTGTGATATTATAATCACTAGAAATTTCAATTTGAGAAACTTTTACAGGAAGATTTTCTTGGATAGATACATGAACAGTTGTACTATTTTTATCGATTTTAAATGTTGCATCATAAAAACCTTCTGCATCATAAAAACTTGATAAAGAGAGCTCTAATGTAGATAATAACTTATCTTTTATTTTAGGAATATCTTCTTTCCAAAACTGAAAAAAGCTTTTTCTCTCTACATTCAGTGCATCCTGTAGAACTACTTCTTCAAAATATTTTTGTCCTGAAAAATATATGCTATGCTTAGGTATTTCTATTTTATTTTCTGCCAAGAGAAAAGTAGCACATAGTAAACAGTAAAATAATCCCAGTTTATAAAACATTTACTACGCTCCTGTCAGATAAATATAGTAAGAAATAGCATAAATAGCTATTAACCCAAAAGATCTTTTACGCTTTCAAGTGGATCTTTTTCCTCTTCTATCATCGCATAGACCTCTCTTGCTATAGGAAGATAAATATTTTGGTCTTGTGCTATTTTAAAGAGTGCTTTAGCAGTTGGTACACCCTCTGCCACCTCTCCTAACTCTTGCAATATCTGCTCCATATTTTTTCCACTAGCAAGCCCTAAGCCTACGCGATAATTTCTTGAAAGGGTAGAACTTGCCGTCAAAAAGAGGTCTCCTGCTCCACCTAAGGAGAGAAAAGTTTCACTCTTTGCACCAAACGCTTCACCAAAACGGGTCATCTCTACCAGTCCACGTGAAATAAGTGCAGCACGTGCATTGTTGCCAAGCCCCAATCCATCACACACACCTCCTGCAATAGCGATCACATTTTTATAGGCTCCAGAGACTTCTGCACCGACCACATCGTCACTCACATACCCTTTAATGAACTCTGGCAGTGCCTCTGCATAGGTTTGTGCCAAAGCTTCATTGGTTGAGCTTATCATCAATGCTGTAGGCAAAGATTTTACCACTTCTGCAGCAAAAGAGGGTCCAGAGATAAAAGCCAATCTCTTGGCAGAGACAAATTGACCATAGACTTCATTGAGAAAAGCACCTGTGGTTGTCTCTATCCCTTTGGCAGCTACAAGAATTTTTTGATCATAGTCAATAAAATTCTCTTCCATCCATCCGCGTATAAACTGTGCAGGAATAGCCATCACCAGATATTCACACCGTAGTGCCTCTTCCATCGTGACAAAATTTTCAATATCTTTGGTGTGGCGAGAAGAGATCACTACCTCATTATTCTGACTATATGCATGATATAAAGCTTGTCCCCACTTACCTGCTCCAATAATCGCTATTTTCATACCACTTTCTCCTTTTTCATTCTCTCTTCAAAGCTGTCAAGATCATGGTCATGCCCAATACAAACGATTGTATCTCCACTGTCTAACTTGTGATCAATACCTGAAGTGATAAAAATAAATTTATGGCTCAACTCTACATCTATCATCCCTATCAAAAGTACACCCTGTGTGGAAAAGTTCACACTATCTGCCATCATACCATCTAGATAGGAATTTTCAGGGATCAACATCTCTCTAAAAGAGATAGCATAGCTATCTGAAACAAAACTATCTAGAAGTTTTGTTGCAATAGGCTTTCGTAAAATATTATGGATCCGATTTGCACTAACCTGATAGAGATCGATCACTTTACTTGCACCTGCCATTTTAAGTTTCTGTGTCACGTGGATCGAGTCTGAAATAGCAACAATAGTAGCATGAGGGAAAAGTGCACGTAAAGATAAAGTTAAAAAAACATTTAAATGCTCATCTTCCATTACACAGATAATATAACTATCATCATCAATAGCAAGTTCTTCCAGTGCTTCATCTTTGGTTACATCTATATATAAAACATCTACATAACCATCATCTTTAGCTTCTTGGCATAACTTTTTATCACTATCTACAATATAAAGATGAAAATCATCCTTTTTTAATCCTTTTGAAAAAGAGTTACCTCTTTGACCATAGCCAAATATAAATGCATTCTTTTTCATAAATGACTCCTCTGATGTCTCTCTTTAAAATACTCTATACTGATCTTCAATCCCATCATTAGTAATATATCTTCTTCTTGTAAAAGAGTATCAGGAGAGGGATTAAAAATAAACTCTCCATCTGATCCTCTTTGAATACCAATAAAAAGTATTTTATATGATTTAAAATCAATATCTTCTATTTTTTTTCCAATAAGTTCGGCATACTTCAATACAGATACTTCATCCATATGTGCAACATTTTTTCCAGTCAATATAGCATGAATACCGTTATACATCACTGGTTGATTAATGGAGGTAAGAAGCATCATGTTAGCTACACTGCTAGGAAGCAGCACATGGTCTGCTCCTGCCAATTCAAGCTTCCGTTTAATACTCTCATCTGATGCTCTAGCGATCACTCTTATTTTACGTGAAAGGCTTTTTGCATTGAGTGTGATATAGACATTTTCTACGTCACTGTTGGTTAAAGAGAGAATCGTGATATTTCTATACTCTAAATTAAATTTAGAAATTACATCATGCCTACTTGCATCTTCATTGATTGCTTTATATCCATCTTTGATCGCCTGTTTGACCTTTTGGGGATCATTATCAATAATCACATAATCATCGTTAAGCTCTCTCTCTTGACGTAAGAACATTTTGGTCATTTGCCCATATCCACAGATGATAATAAATGCATCATTACGGTTAAGCTCCTCTATAATACGGCTCTCTTTGAGTTCATCTAGTTTCTCAGAAAAAGCAGAGACGATCACAGAAGTAACAAATGAAATCATAGCGATTCCACTCACAATGATAAGCATAGAGACCGCTTTACCTTCTTGTGTAACAGGAGAGATATCACCATACCCTACTGTAGATATGGTCACCAGTGCCCAATAAAAAGCATCAAACAGTGTTGTTATATTAGGATTTTGTGTCTCCTCAAAGACATAGATGGCTATACCTGCTGTTACTGTAATAAATAGCAATAAAAACAGAAGTGTAAAGAGTTCAAAACGTTTTGTTGCCAAGACATCAACAAACTGATTGATACTTTTGGTGTAGCGAAGCAGTTTAAACACCCGAAACAAAACAAAAATACGAAGTATTCTTAATGGACGATATGCAGGGAGTATCGCTAAAAGATCGATAATGGCAGAGGGGGAGGTAATATACTGTATCTTCTGTTTAAAAACTTCTTTTAGCGGCAGAGCCAAAGAGAATGGTTTATGTAGGAATTTTGCCTCTTCATACTCTTTAAGAATCATCTTATGCAAATCATCATGTACCCAAAAACGCAAAAGATACTCTATAAGAAAAATAATAGATACCACATAGATATCATAAGTATCCATCCACTCAGGAACTGGATTTCTTACCTCATAAACAAGTATTCCTACTGAAGTAAGAATTAAAAAGATCATTAAAGAATCTAGATATTTTTTATAGGGATAGTCAGGATTTTGTAAGATATTATAAAAAAAAAGTTTAACCTGTTTATATCTGGAAGAGTTATTCAACAAAAATGCAAATTTGACAATAAGTTTTGATATCATACTACTCCTCCTCCCTATCTTATGAGAGTCTCTGTTTAAGCAACTCGTTTACTTTACCTGGATTTGCAGACCCTTTACTTGCCTTCATCGTCTGTCCGACAAAGAACCCAAAGAGTTTATCTTTCCCTGCTTTATACTGCTCTACTTTCTCTTGATTTGCTGCCAATATCTCATCAATGATTGCTAAGATCGCTCCATCATCACTGACCTGAGCCAAGCCAAGTTCATCTATAAGAGCATCCACATCACGATTCTCACTCTCCATCATGTGATCAAGTATCTCTTTAGCTCCTTTACCAGAAATAGTATCATCAGAGATTTTAGCCACCAAAGTACCAAGTGTCTTAGCATCTATAGGTGAATTTTCTATGTTAAATCCTGCCTTGTTCAAACGACCCAATAGCTCAGAAGTGAGCCAAGTCACAGCTGTTTTAGCGTTAGCCTTTTGTTTTAACATCTCTTCAAAATAAGATGCCAACTCTTTATCTGAGGTCAATACAAGCGCATCATACTTTTTAATCCCTAAATCATCAACATAACGTGCTACTTTTGCATCGGGTAGCTCTGGCATTTGCTTGGCTTCATCTATCATCTCTTGGGTCACTACCAATGGACGCAAGTCTGGGTCAGGAAAGTAGCGATAGTCTGCTGCTTCCTCCTTCCCTCTCATAGAGCGTGTCACTCCTGCTTCTACATCCCAAAGACGCGTCTCTTGATAGACTTCTGTTTCATAAATACCATCTTCATACGCTTCTGTTTGGCGTTGCACTTCATAGGCAATAGCAGCAGCCACAAATTTAAATGAGTTGATATTTTTTATCTCTACTCTCGTACCAAATGCCTCTTGCCCTTTAGGACGTATAGAGACATTGACATCACATCTAAATGAACCCTCTTGCATGTTTGCATCAGATATATCTAGGTAACGTACTGTAGAGTGTAACTTTTTCAAAAATGCTACAGCCTCTTCAGAGCTTCTCATATCTGGATCAGAGACTATTTCGAGTAGTGGTGTACCTGAACGGTTCAAATCTACCTTTGAGTGGTCACCCTCATGTATGTTTTTACCTGCATCCGCTTCTAGGTGTGCCTGAGTCATACCTATACGCTTCGTAGTCCCATCTTTGAGGTCAATAAACAGTTCACCTTTTTGCACGATGGCTTTGGTAAGCTGTGTAATCTGATAAGCAGAGGGGCTGTCTGGATAAAAGTATGATTTTCTATCAAAATGTGATGTATGGTTCACATTGGCATTGATCGCATACCCAAGCCTCATCGCTTTAATGGCTGCTTCTTTATTGACCACAGGGAGTGCACCGGGAAGCGCCAAACAGGTAGGACAGGTGTTGCTGTTTTGATGCTGGGCAAAAGAGGTAGGACAGGCACAGAAAAGTTTTGTTTTTGTGTTGAGTTGTACATGGACTTCAAGACCGATAACGGTTTCAAACATAGGGTAAATCCTCAATATAAATTAAAGATATTATAGCGTTTTGGTCATTTAAGAGAGTTTATTGTTTGATGATCCGTACATCTCCAAAAAAGATAAGATCTTTCAGTACAGCTTTTTCTACCAATCCTGTTCTACCTATACGAACAAGCAATTCACCCTTTTTACTGTGATAGAGTTTTCGATACATAATTACTCTGGCATACCATTCACCCTCACTTAATCCGCCCAGTAGTTTTTTCATCTCAAGTAAATCTTTTTTAGGAGGGATAATTACATCTACTCTCCCATTCTTTCGATCTGCACCAGTCACCTTAAAAGTATATTTTCTATACTGATATTTCTCTTTAATATGTTTAGATAAGTTTAAAAAAAAGCTTATAAGATCATCGGGAGCATAGTACCCTAATCGCATTTTGGCATCTGATTCTTTTTTCTTTTTTTTCCATCGTTTATAGTGTTTGGTTACACTTCTTTTTTTATGATCTACTTGATAGATTGTTGTACTTTTATAGATACCATAGGACTTGATCATCTGATACATATTGCTAAAAAGTAATCTATTTTTAATATATCCTTTAGAGATATGTCTCTCTTTGAGATTTTTGCTGATAACTTTTGCCATATAACCTATTGCCGTTACATTGGCTTCAATAGTATATCTTTTTTTAGATGATACAAGTGTTGCTTTTGCTTGTGCCACTTCACCAAAAATACCAAATTCTATCGTGTAGTCTACATGAATAGACTTTGCATGAGAGAAAGAGAAAAAGAGTAAAAAAAGTATACTGATACGAAACATTTTTATATCCTTTTACCCGATTATAGTATAGATGTAAACTAGCCGTTTTGTTCTTGTTTTTCCAAAAGTTTTTGAAGTAATTTTGTCTGCTTCTGAAGCTCTTGGTACTTCTGTTTTGTTGTAATAATATGTTCAAGAAAAAGTACACTGAGCATACCTGGTAGTGCCCCTATAAGAGAAAAGACAAGAGCAAAAAAAAGATTATTTTGATAAAAAGAAAGAAAGGAGAAGATACTGCCAAGAAATACAAAAGCCCAAGCAATACCTAAAAGAAAATTAACCACAAAACCCAAAGCATTATCTTCAAATCTCATAGTTTTAAAAAATCTTACGAGAAGATGATCTTAGTGATCATCATCCATGGCTACGGCACCTGCAAGGTATACGTAGATAAGGATCATAAATACAAATGTCTGTAACAATGCTGAGAATGAAAGTAATAGATACGCAGGTAGTGGTGCGATAAATGGAACCAACATCAAGAGTACCCATAAGAAGAGGTCATCCCCTTTAATGTTACCAAAAAGACGGAAGCTAAGAGAGATGATTCTCGAAATATGAGATACAATCTCGATTGGGAACATCAATGGAGCAAGTACTTTAACAGGTCCTGCAAAGTGAGCAAAATATTTTACTACACCATTCTCTTTAATACCCTCATAGTTATAGTAGAAGAATACGAGAAGTGCCAAAGGCAATGTTACATTGATATTTGAAGTTGGAGATTCAAATCCGGGGATAATACCAATAACATTTGATACAAAGATAAACATACCCACTGCAGCCACAAGTGGAAGATACTTTCTAGCAAGCTCTTCACCGATCACATCCTTACCCATAGCGATCACGCCGCCAAGGTATGCTTCCATCACATTTTGTGTACCATTTGGTACTGCTCTAAGACTTTTTGTCGCCATTTTTGCGATAAGCAATACAATGACTGCTACTAAGATCAAGTGTGCAACGAACATGAGTTGACCATGTCCAAAAATAGCACCTAGGTAAGTAAATACACCTTCCATAAAACATCCTCTTGTTAATATTTGCTTGTATTTTACTAAAATAGTGCTAAATCGTCGGTTAAACCAGCACTTAAATATCTATTTTTCTCATTTTAGTGAAAAACATTGAGATGGGTCTCTTAAAAAGTAAAATGTTCTCCTAAATAATGTTTACGCACATTCTTATCATGCGTGATCTCTGCACTTGTACCACTTGCAAGCATTTCACCTGAACGCATCACATACGCTCTATCACATATCCCTAATGTCTCTCTTACATTGTGATCTGTGATCAAAATACCCATATCTAGATCAACAAGTTGTTTAATAATATTTTGGATATCAATAACAGCAATAGGATCAACTCCAGCAAAAGGTTCATCCAGTAGTAAAAATTTGGGTTCACCTACTAAAGCCCTAGCTATCTCGACCCTTCTTCTCTCTCCACCACTTAGACGTATACCTAAACGTGCTCTAATAGGTTCAATATTGAAGATCTCAAGTAATTTTTCAATACGTGGTTTCACTACATCTTCTTTCAAGTTTAAAGCCTCTGCAGCAATACGTAAATTCTCTTCAACGGTGAGATCCTTAAAGATACTTGACTCTTGAGGAAGATAGCCTATACCCATTTGTGCCCTTGCACTTAAAGGGAGTCCTGTAATATCTTCTCCATCAAGAAAAACCATCCCCTCTGTTGCATCAGTTAAGCCACATACCATATAAAAAGAGGTCGTTTTCCCCGCACCATTTGGTCCTAGTAATCCTACAATCTCTCTACTTTTTACCTCTAACGAAATATTATGTACGATCTTTGTCTTTTTTATCGTTTTTGAAAGTTGTTTTACTTTAAGTATGTGCATTATGCATCTATCCTATAATTTCTAATATTATTGTATGCTTCTATATCTACAGTTACAACATTATACCCTACACCCTCTAAAAAGGCTTTAAGTACATCACTTCCCCACTCAACCATATGCCACCCCTCTTTTTCAAACTCTTCAAATAACCCTAGTTGCATAAACTCCTCATGGTCAAGTCTATACAGATCATAATGATAGAGAGCTTCTTCGTCACCCCCAACATAACATTGCTGTAGTGAAAAAGTAGGTGATGTCACTTCAGACGTGATCCCTTTGGCTTTGGCAATAGCTTGCGTAAGGGTCGTCTTACCTACTGCCAAATCTCCACGGAGGAAAATAATAACATTCTGAGGTAGCATTTTTTCTAAATACTCTACAACACTATTCAATTCTTCCAAAGAAGCAGTAATTTCCATAAAAGTTATGCCAATTTCTGACTTACATCAGCTATTCTATTGAGGTGCTCTCTGGCTTTTCCACTCTCAAGTCCCTCTTTTGCCATCTCTACAGCTTCCTCTATGTCACGTACATGACCCTCTACAAAGAGTGCAAAAGCCGCATTGAGTACCACGATATCTCTTTTGGCTCCACTCTCTTCACCAGAGAAGATATCTCTTGTGATCTGAGCATTAAAGGTTGCATCCCCCCCTAAAATAGCCTCTTTTGGTGCACGTTTAAAACCAATAGTTTCAGGATTGATCTCACCTTCACTGATGCGTCCTGCTTCTACATAGGCAAAGGCTGTATTACACGCCAAAGAGATCTCATCCATACCATCATGAGAGCTGACCACATAAGCTCTTTTGGTATCAAGCTCAAGGAGTGCCTCTGCCATACGTTTAATGTAGGCAGGGTCAAACACACCCAAGAGGTACTTTTTTGCACCTGCAGGATTGGTAAGCGGCCCTAAGATGTTAAAGATCGTTCTATGGTCTATAGACTTTCGAATAGGCATAATATGTTTCATAGCAGGATGGTGATTCATCGCAAAAATAAAGGTAAATCCTGTCTCTTCAAGCATCTTGATCTGATTTTCTACAGAGAGGTTCAGGTTGATCCCTAAGGCTTCCAATACATCTGCTGAACCAGAGTTTGAAGTGATGCTTCTGTTTCCATGTTTGGCAACCACACATCCCAAAGAGGCAAGCAGAAGTGAAACAGTAGTAGAGATATTGAAAGAACCACTTTTGTCACCCCCTGTCCCTACCACATCTATGGCTTTTTCTCTAAGTTCATCAGAAAGAGGTAATTTGACAGAGTGTTCCCTCATCACAGAAGCAGCAGCAGCAATATCTGCACCACTCTCTCCTTTTTCATAAAGGTCTATAAGGAATTGTCTGGCTTCAGTTTCACTCATATTATTATTGAATAGTTTTTCAAATTGGTTTTTAACACTCATCTAAAGTTCCTTCACATACTCTTCTTTTTGACTCTTTGGAATCGTTTTTGTCGTAGGTATCTGCAACACTTCATACGATTTTGCCCCTTTAAGATACTCTATCGTCACTCTATCTCCGATCTTCAGATCTTTGGAGGCTTTGGCTTTCATACCATTGACAAATACAACACCTGATTTTAGCATATCTGTAGCAATCGTACGACGCTTCACCACATTCACGGCTGAGAGCCATTTGTCTACACGCATGTTTTTCCTTTATTTATGGTCGGCTAAAGCCAACCCTACGGGATATTATACACATGTAGGGTTGGCTTCAGCCGACCACCCACGATACATCCCATTTACTGCTTAAACATCTCCTCAGCCAATTTCGCTTCCATGACACCCTTCATGGTAAGCCCACCCTCTTCAGAGATGTACTGCTCACTTTTAAGCATTTTAAAAACAGCCTTGCACTCTTTCATCTCAAACATACCTGTATCTACAAGCATTTTTTGTACATCTTTCAGTGTCTCCTCTGGCTCTTTTTTCATAAGAGCCAAAAGACAGACACGTTCTACAACATTCTCTTCATTCATAAGAGTTAGTGTAAATCTTCATTAAGCACTACTTCTCTTGTGCTTCTTCTGGCTACTGTCTCACCTGTAGTAGAGTTTTGTCTAAAGTGGATACCATTAAGCCCTTGCAACTCTTCACCTTTAAAGGTTGTTTTACTCTCAAGTGTAGCTTCAGGGTTTGCTGCTTTGATCTTTTCTAGTTCATCTGGAGCGATCTTAATCTTGGTTCCTGCCAAGATAGTGATACCTGCATCTACAATACATGCATCTCCAAGAGGAAGACCAGTCACAGAGTTAGCACCAAGCAAAGTATTCTCACCAATGCTAATAGGGTTACCATCTGTTCCAGAGAGTACACCCAAGATACTTGCACCTCCACCCACATCTGAACCAGCTCCTACAATAGCAGAAGAGGAAATTCTACCCTCTACCATTACAGGGCCAAGTGTTCCTGCATTAAAGTTGATGTAAGATGCACCTGGCATCACTGTAGTCCCCGCTGCTAGTTGTGCACCCATACGTACTTTAGACGCTTCTAAAATACGCGTATTGTCTGCAGGGATCACATGTTGCAGGAATCTTGGGAACTTATCTACAGAGTCCACTGCCGGGTAGGTACCGTTAAGTTTCATCTCTATCTCATTCTCTCTGAGGTAGTCAAGTTCATACGGTCTGTTTCCAACCCATGCCACATTGCTCAATATCCCGAATGCTCCATTTAAGTTCACTTTCCTAAGCTCTGCTTTGCTAAGAGAAAGTGCATAAAGTTTCAAATAAACAGCTTCAACCGATGCGGGGTTTGCATCTTCAAACAAAAATACAATTCTAAAATCTTTACCAATATCTTCCATAGTTGCTAAAGTCTTAATCACCTGTACATTTTTATGTGCATCTCCTGTTGCTTCTGCTATATATGGTGCAAATGCTGCCATAGCGTTAGCTACAAAATTATCATTTATAGTTGCTACAAACTCTGAACCTGAAAAATCTACAGTGCATTTTGCTTCCTGTAGTGCTTTGATGAACACTGCTGCTGAACCAAAGTTCTCTTTCCAGTTAATAAGTCCGAAATTTGCCTGAAGCACCTTTTCGGCATTCTTTTGACCTCTATCTACTCTGGCAATACCAAATGCCATTGGCTCTCTATAACTCTCTTGGAAAGTCACTTCTGCTACCAGTTTTTTAAACTCATCTGTTGATGTAATCGTTTCAATTGCCATTGAATACTCCTCTATATCTAATAAAATAATTTGAAGAGATTATACTCGGTTTTATTTAAAATAGTGTAAAATCCGCCCATGAAACACTTACGGGGACATACCAAACGATACTTTTCACTAGCAGTTATAGCGATGTACTCAACACTACACAAATTGAGTCGACGTGACAGCAATTTCCAGTACCATAAATATGCCTTTAAAATAGAAGAATATAAGACTTCTCCTCCTACATACACTGCATAACATAACGTTTATACATCTATCACATACGCAAAAAGTCTATACTATAGGCTCAAACATACTATAAATACTTTAGGAATAACCATGACAATAAAAACACTTAGCTTTGTAGCAGCTACCCTACTACTTACAACAAACAGTTTTGCAGAAGAGACACTAGAACCGATTACTGTAATTTCCACCAACAAAACATCCCAGTCCATTAAAAAGACCACATCAAATATTACAGTGATCAGTGCTGAAGATATTGAGGAAAATGGTTATCAGACTGTTTCACAGGCTATCGGTACTATTGCTGGCATTTCGGTAAACCATGCCGGTGGGATAGGTCAGGCAAGCTCTTTTTTTGTAAGAGGTGCTGACTCAGGAAAGGTACTTGTTCTTTTAGATGGTATGCGTCTCAATGACCCTAGCACAACAAACGGTACAGCTTTGCTTGAAAGTCTCACGACAAGTAACATAGAAAAAATCGAAATCATAAAAGGTGGAACAAGTAGTATCTGGGGGTCAAATGCCAGTGCAGGCGTGATCAATATCATCACAAAAAATGCAAAAGATGGACTTCACGGTTCACTTGCATTAGGTTACGGTTCATACAATACTAAAGGTATTAATACAGATCTTATGTATAAGGATGAGAAAATCAGTGCACAAGTGATTGCATCTTATTTGAAAACAGACGGCTTTTCTGCACTTGCACCAAGATCGGCAGAAGATGATGGATATGAAAATAAAAATTACAACATTAAACTCGGGTATGCTTTTAATGAGAATAATAGAATAAACATTACTTACAATCTTATCAAAACCAAAACAGAGTATGATGATAGTTTTTCTGCAGCACGATCTAATGATGACTACTCTCATGCAACATCTGACCAAAGAAATATTGCATTGGATTACTATTTTACTCAAGGTAATTACAGTGCTACTTTGCATGCCAGCAAGGGTGAGTATGAAAGAGACTATTACACTACAGGATTCTATGGTGATGGACATAGTGTCTACGAAGCAACACTTAAAGAGTATGGACTTATTAATGCATACACTTATTCAAGTGGTAAAGCAGTACTTGGTTTAGAATACAAGGATATAGACGGATTGAACCAGTATAACACCTTCCCTGAGAGTCAGGCAGACTACAGTAACAAAGCTGTCTACTTTTCAAATATCTATAATATTAATGATACTACGCTTTTAGAAACCAATCTCAGATATGACAACTATAGTGAATTTGACAACAAAACAACCTATAAAATAGGATTGAAACATCATCATAACTTTCTGGATGGATTTACAACATCTGCAAACTACTATACCTCGTATGATGCACCCAGCTCCTACCAGTTTGCAAACAAACTATTTGGTACATCACTTAACCCAAGCTACACAAAAGGCTTTGAACTCTCTGCTGCATATAAAGAGCTTCTACATATCACTTACTTTAACAACAAAGTAGAAGATGAGATTGATTATGATATGAAAAACTATGGTTACTATAATCTATATGGAGAATCAAAATTTTCAGGCATGGAACTTTCTAGTAGCTATGCCATCATACCACTTAACCTTAATCTCTCAGTCAATTATACACACCTCTTCAACTATGAAAAAGAGAATGGAACAGATCTTATTAGACGTACAAAAGATACATTGAATGCAACCATAGACTACTATACAGATTCCAATACACACTTTGGTATCAATGCCCAGTATATTGGTAATCGTATAGATACAGATGGTGCTTTCCCTGTTGCAGCCAATGTCTCTACAGGAAACTACACACTATGGAACCTAAACTTTAGTACAAAAATCATGTCCGATATAGATATTTCCATACATGCTAAAAACATCTTTGACAAAGAGTATCAGTCTGTTTATGGTTATGCTACCCAAGGAAGAGCGATCTATGCTAAAATCAAGTATAACTTTTAGGTATAATCTCTTATGTTAACACTTATCCCAGAATGGTTTATCAGATATAAGTTTTTAAATTCACTCTTTCTGGGATTGAGCGTGGGAACTATTTTTATACTTTATACACCACTTGAACCTTCTATCTATTCACTTGGTGGTGTACTTCTTGCGTTAGGAATGCTCTTTGTCTCAAGACTTTACCATACCATTCTCAATGCAAAATGGTTTTTTAGGATCTCACTTTTTGTAGAAGTGATTCTACTTTTGGCAATGTGTTATTTTCTCTCTTTTGCATACACCTATCAGACAGCTCTTACCCTCTATATAGGATATCAGATCACTTTTATATTTGGTTCTTATTTGGTAAGAGCAGAAACACTACTACTTAGAACTGACACACTGCTCACTACACTTGATACAGCAAAACAATTAGGATATCTATTGGGTATGGGAGTCTCCTATATTTTCTATAAAATCATAGCCTATTATGGGATCACAAACCATCAAGATCAAGTCTATGATCTTCATTTTTTACTCATAGGTATTGAAATAGTTGTAATATTTTTTATTTTCAAAAGTTTTAAAAGAATCTAAATCTATGTTTAACTCAGGCAAAAAGCCACGCTTTAAGGAATTATATCTTACCATATCTACCAATAATCATAAGGAATAATTGATGAGATATCTACTTTTAACCCTGATTGCAATAGATACAGTACATGCGGCAGAGAAACCAATGAATAATAGTGCTTTATACCTCACCATACTTTTTTTAATACTATTTATAATAAGCACATATGCTTTTTATGTAAGAAAATGTGACAAGAAAAATACCCTACTTCAAGAGAAAGAGAAAGATATTATTGCCCTGCATCAGCATCATGCTATGCAAGAAAAAGAGTCTTTTCAAAAAGAATCACAAAAAGAGAAAGAGATCCTATCGCTTAACCATACCATTGCAGACCTAGAGCGTAAACTACAAGAGGGAACCAAAAATCAAGTTGTTGCAAAAATAGAAACCCTGCAAAAAAAACGCAAAAAAGCACCTGCTTTAAAAGTTTAGGAGAGTAGCATGGCAAATATTCCTAGCAAATATACACCAGCCATTGGGAGAGAAATATTACCTGTTTCTGAACCCAATAAATCTTTAGCAGATATGAAAGCTGAAGTGGTTATGGCACTCAGTCATCTAGATGCTCTCTACCGACAAAATATTCATGCCTATGCAGAAAAACTACATGACTATACCCGCAAGATAGAGAATGCACAAAATCATCTTGCACAATACTATAAAGAGAAAGAACCTTATGATAACAGACTAAGTATGACTCAAAAAGAGATTGATCATCTACTACTGCTTCTTGAGAGATTAACCCAAGAGTGGAACCAAAAATCTGCAGTGATCTGTGAACTTGAAAATGAGCTAAGTCAACTAAACCACTCATCCAAAGAGCGAAAAGATATTCTTAAAGGTAGAAATGAAACAATTATCAAATTAGAGAGTGAAATTGAAGATATTGAACTTTTAGTCTTGGAGCAGGAGCTACAAAAACAGAATGTTCTCCTTGAGATAGAGCCACTTGAACGAGAAATCAATGCATTGGAACGATCCATAAAAGAACTTGAATCAGAGAAACGCTATATAGAGGCATTGCACCTTCATCAAATTAGCCCTTCAGTGCAATCCTCAAAGAAAATCACCAATTAAAAAATCAATCATGATAATCATACACCGCATAATCATCATCATACCTATCTCTTTGGCTATATTTTAGATAATCCATATAGTCACGCGCATCACCCTCTACATACACTGGTATCCCTACCCTTGCCCAACGGTACATTTTTTGTGCAAACCCTTTTTTAAGACGAATACAACCATGGGATGCAGGTCTATTTGGTACATAGCCCAGATGCATTGCAATTCCAGTATTGGTTAAACGCATCATATAAGGCATTTTTGCACCCCCATTTGGTTTGGGCCAAAGGTTTGAGACATGTTTACGTTTTTTTTGAATGATTGTAAATGCACCATTGGGTGTTTCTCTACCTCTTTTACCTGAAGAGATACGTCCTTCAAAAACAATATACCCATCTTCTATTGCATACGCTTTTTGTTGAGAAAGATCAACGACTATCTCCTTATATGCGAAAAGTGTTGAGGAGAAAAAAAGTATGAAAAAAAATATTTTTAAACTCTTATGCATCTATACCCTTTATTTTTTCTAAGCCTATCTTCTTTATATGAAATATTTGTGTATAAAGATTAGATCTGCTGCTTAGCCTCTTTGATAAGTGCATTTACTTTTGCTTCATACACTTGTGCTAATGTTTCATCGGTAGATTCAAAACGCGTAACAAGTACTGGTGTAGTATTACTTGCACGAACAAGCCCCCACCCCTTCTCAAAGTTAATACGTACACCATCTACATCTATAATATTTATAATTTTGGGGAAATCAGAGGGTGGGGTTTGAAGCAGTTCTTTTACTTTATCAATAATCTTGAACTTCTCCTCTTCTGTTGTCTCCACCTTGATCTCTTCTGTAGAAAAAACTTGTGGTAAGGCATCGATCTGAGCGTCAAGATCCACACCATCAGCAACAAGTTCCAACATTCTTAATGTTGCATAGATCGCATCATCATAACCAAAATAACGATGTTTAAAGAAAATATGCCCACTCACTTCACACGCAAGATCCGCATTGGTCTCTTTCATCTTTACTTTAAGATTAGAGTGTCCTGTTTTATACATAATTGCCGTTGCACCACGACGTTCAAGTTCATCATACATCACTTGAGAGCATTTCACTTCTCCAATTACTATAGGATTTTCCATCTTCATAGCATAGAGCAATGCCATTTGGTCACCTTTAATGTTGTGCTTATGTGTTAAAACAGCAATACGGTCAGCATCACCATCATAAGCAAAGGCAATATCACCACTTTTCTCTAAAACTGCTTTTACATCTACAAGATTTTTTTCTTCAGAAGGGTCTGGATGATGGTTTGGGAATGTTCCATCAGGCTCAAGATATAGTCCCTCATAATTAAATGCCAAAGCATCAAAAATATCGGTAATCACTGTATCTGCTACACCATTTCCTGCATCAATAACCAATTTTGTACCAAGCCCCTTTAGATGTACAAACTCTTTCACCATAAAATCAATATAAGGTGTTTTTACATCAATCTCTACTCTCTGCGTATTATCAGGTATGTTTTTAGATTGATGAGCAATGATCTCATCACCTAATGCATAGATATCTCCTCCAAAAAATGGACTTTTATCTACAGTCATTTTAAAGCCGTTATACTCACTTGGATTGTGTGACCCAGTGATCATAATCGAAGCATTTGTTCTCATACCATCAAGATCAATATAGTTACTGTAGTAATTCACTGGTGTTGCCACCATCCCCATGTCCAATACCTTACACCCTGCAGCATTCAGTCCAGAAGTTAGATAATCTCGCAAGATAGGAGAGTGAGAACGTGCATCATATCCAATGGAAACAACCTTCTCACCTTTGATCTTTTGACCCAAATAGTAACCTATGAGCTTTACACTCTGTTCATTTAACTCTTTTTCAAAAATCCCGCGAATATCATACTCTCTAAATATCGATTTACTAATCATTTAACTTTTTCTCCCAATTTGATCGTATATTATACCTAATAGAGGCTGGGGAAATACTCCCTTCTTCTATATTTCTATTTCAATTTTCTATTTTTTGCAGCCAAAAGTGTTAAAACAAATAAGCCTGCCACACCATAATAGACCCACATAGGCATAGGTACAGGATCTCCTGCTGCATAAGAGTGTAGTCCTGAAAGGTAGTAGTTTACACCAAAGTATGTCATCAGTACGGTTGAGTATGCCCAAACCGTTGCTACATTATAGATAAACACACTTTTAAGCTTAGGAATAAACCTTAAATGCAACACGGTCGCATAGATAAGGATGGTCACTGCTGCCCACGTCTCTTTGGAGTCCCAGCCCCAGTAGCGTCCCCAAGACTCATTTGCCCAGACACCGCCAAGGAAGTTACCTATGGTAAAGAGGTACAGCCCGATGATGAGTGCCATCTCTGAAAGATTACTCAACTCTTTAATGGAGCGATCTATATTTGCATTGCCATTTTTTCCTCTTAGAATGTAAAGTATCAATACCAAAAGTGACAAGATAGAGCCCAGTCCGAAGAAGCCATCTCCAGAGATAATCCCTGCTACGTGGATCATAAGCCAGTAGGATTTGAGTACGGGTACAAGATTGGTGATCTCAGGGTTGATGAAGTTCATGTGTGCCACACCCATGGTCACCCCTGCCAAGATCGCAGTACCTGCCAGTGCAAAAGGGGATCTTTTTGCCAGAACGATCCCTGCAAAAACAGTAGAGAGTGCAATAAATACAATGGACTCGTAGGCATTGGACCAAGGGGCATGTCCTGAGATGTACCAGCGAATACCAAGCCCGATAAGGTGCAAGATAAAGCCAATGATCAAGACACCCCATGAGAGACGCATAACCCATTTGAGTGAGAAGGCTGGTTTGATCACATTGATAAATGCAAACACAAGTAGAACAAGCCCTAAGAGAAGATAGAGAGGCACCAGCTTACCAAAAAGCCCTAGCTTGTTATACCATATCTCCATCTCCAAATGTTTTGCAGAGGGAAGAACTGCTGCACCATAACGCTTCTGATATTTTTGGATACCCCTTAAAGCAAGATCGGCATTCTCCCATTTTCCTGTTTTGACAGCTTGTGCCACCATCACAAAATAGGCTTGGATACTCATCTTGACCTCTTTGGTCTCCTTGTCTGAAAAACTTTTTAGAGCCTCCATAGGTGCAACCCATTTGTTGTTGGCATCATGTGGCTTAGGGAAGATACGCATCAATGTACCCTGATATGCCATATAGGAGACATTGAGCCGTTCATCTACTTTGAGTAGCTCTTTATCGTACTGTGTCTTCTCCAGAGGTTTTTTTCTACTTGCTTTGGAGACAGCTTCAAAGATCTTATAATTTTGATCTTCTGCATTGAAAAAATCTGAGAATGTTGCAAACTTTGTCCCTTTGGACAACCCTAGATCAAGTGCGATCTTGGGGTGTCCTACCTTGATCATAGGTATGGTTTGGTAAAGGCTTGGCTGCATAATCATCCCTAGGAAAATCTGTGAAGGTTGCAGCCCAAAGAGTGTAGACTTCCCTGTGATCTTTGCGATGATATCGTGTGCCACTGTATCCATAGGCTTCATACGCCCTTGTGGATCTTGTACAGCTAACATACTGAACTTTTTTGTATGCCCTAGCGAATACGCCTGCATCTGCTTCAGAAGTGCATCCTCTATTTTGGGAGTGGCTGCCTCTGCTTGTTGTGGTGCCAAAGCAAACAGTGCAACCCAAAGAGCCACCACTGCACCTGACTGAAGTTTTCTAGCTCCTTTGAGCAGTTTTTGGAACCTGCCGTTTGGTGCAAAAAGGCTCCAGAGCATCCCTATTCCCATAAGTAAGTAGGCAATGTAGGTTGGCAGTGTCCCAGGGTCATGGTTTACCGAAAGTATAGTTCCTTTCTCATCTGTATCGTAAGAGGATTGAAAAAAACGGTAGTTTCGATGGTCAAGGACATGGTTCATATAGATTTTATATGGCATGTTGATATTTTGCTCTTTGTCCAAAAGTACCACATCACTGGCATACGATGCAGGGGTCATAGAGCCTGGGTAACGCTCCAGCTTAAATTTTTCCAACTTTACAGAGAATGGCAATGCTATGATCTTCGCACCGATACGAAGCTCTATCTCAACACCATCGAGTGTTATTTTTTTTAAAGTTCCTAGCTGCCCTTTTCTTGGTGTGCAAGTAACGACCTTGCTTTCATCGCCCACACGCACTTCAAGTTGCATAAATTCAGGTTTTGATGAACTGGGCTTTAACGCAGTAGAGACTGTTTTAAGCAGGGCTTTTTTATGGGTAGCTTTAAGTACTACCGCATTGTCTCCAAAACGGTAGAGCATTTTTCTATGCAACGGATGCTCTCCAGGCTCCAACTTGGCAGAAGAACGATCTTGCATATTGAGTGTTTCAATTGTATGAGGAAAGTCAACTTTTAATGCAGTCAGTGTACCTCTTATACTAAAAACAGGTTTATCAGCAGGTATGGTTTCCACATTATAGGCAACATAGAAATCACCGAAATCTTTTATGATTCCACTCTCAAGATACTCAACATCTCCCTCTTCGCCCGTAGAGATTTTTAGCTCAAGAAGATCTTTCCCGTTCATATCTGTAATCACTTTTTTTTCTATCGTAGGAAGATACTTCACCAGTGCAATATCTACCTGTTTGTCACCTACTTTCACTGTTTCAGAGAGCGTGTTCTTGCTCATGGTAGAGAGGTAAAGGGGTTTTTCAAATGAGGTATTGCTCTCACCATTTTTTGCATAAAGCTGTAGTACTTTTGCATCTGAGACCATCATATTTGTTGATTTTCCTTCTCTAATATGCATAATCCCCTCATAGCCTACATGGCGGGTGATCAAGGCACCTATGGCAACCAAAAAGAAAGCAAAGTGAAAAAGAAAGACAGAAAATTTGGTTTTGTAACTCTTGTATTGAAATATTTGATAGACTAAAATGGCTGTAAAGTATGCCAAAAAGAGTTCAAACCATTTTGCTTTGTAGATGAGTGCTTGTGCCGTTTGTGTACCATAATCATTCTCAATGAATGTTGCTGTACCAATAAGTACCCCAAAAAGAAATAGCATTAAAACTGCCATTTTCATGGATAGTAGTCGTTTTAACATGGTTTAAAACCCCTTAAATATTATAAAAAATGATTATAGCCCATGTTTGTTAATGGTATGCTAATTTGAGAGATACCCTTACTTCAATTCTCCCCAAGAGTTGCCAACACTCACGGAACACTCCAAAGGTACATCCAACTCCAGTACATTTTCCATAATATGTACAAATCGTCTGCTTATCTCTTCTACTCTGTTTTCTACTACTTCAAAGATAAGTTCATCATGAATCTGTAGGAGCATAAAGGCATCCAGATCCTCTTCTCGTATCATGGTGTCTATCTGGTTCATAGAGAGCTTTATGAGGTCTGCTGCACTTCCTTGAAAAACAGTATTGACAGACTCACGCATAAACGCAGCCTTTTGCATACCGTTAGCAGATTCATAGTCAAAGAGTCTTCTTCTTTTAAGGATGGTCTCTACATAGCCGTCTATTTTTACACGCTCTTGTATCCCTTCCAAAAAGTTCTTGACGGTTGGAAACGAGGCAAAATAGTTGGTGATGATCTCTTTGGCTTCACCTGATGAGATACCCAGTTCATCGGAGAGTTTTTTAGGCCCCATACCATAAAGCAGTCCAAAGTTCACAGATTTGGCAAAACTTCTTTTCTCTTTGGCTTCTGCTTCTCCAAAAAGCTTCACTGCAGTTGCCATGTGGATATCTATCTTGTTATTAAATGCCTCCAGAAGTGCTGCATCTTGCGAAAAGTGTGCCAACAGACGAAGCTCTATCTGAGAGTAGTCGATACTGACTAGCTTGTAGCCCTCTTTTGCCACAAACGCCTCTCGTACAGAACGCCCCAAAGCAGAACGCACAGGAATATTTTGCAGGTTCGGGTCACGTGAACTTAAACGCCCCGTAGCAGTTCCCGTCTGCCCAAAACTTGTATAGATACGAGAATGTTCATCTGCATGAGCTAATTTGAGTAATGGCTCGACATACGTAGAGAGTATCTTTTGGTATTCGCGGTATTCAAGTAGCTTAGGTATGACTTCATGTTCATCTATCAGTGAGCTAAGTACCGCTTCATTGGTGCTGTACCCTGTTTTTGTTTTTTTACCACCCTTAAGTCCTATATGCTGAAAGAGTACATCTCCTAATTGTTTAGGTGACTTGATGTTAAACTCTGAACCTGATAAAGTGTATATCTCTTTGGTTAAAACAAGTAAATCTTCACTAAGTGTTTTTTGAAGTGCCTCTAATTTTGAAGGCTCTATTTTTATGCCCAGACGCTCCATACGAATAAGTACATTGATAAATGGATACTCCACATTTTTAGCTTCGGTTAAAAGATGTGCCAGTGAGCCCAGCTCCATCTTCTTTTTGATCGCCCCATAGAGCATAAAGGTCATCCATGCATCTTCAGCAGCATAGAATGTAGCATCAGAGATGGCAACATGAGAGAAGTTCTCCCCTTTTTTTACCATCTCTTTAAAAGTCTTCATAGGATATTTATAGTATTTATCTGCCAACGCATCCAGCCCGACTTTAGACCCAGGGTCACTCAGCCATGCCATGATCATCGTATCGGCAAAAGGCACTACCTCCTCTGTTTCATACTGGTTATACAGCAAAGAGAAGTCAAACTTTAGGTTCTGCCCTACTACTTTATGTGTGAGCAATTTTTTTAAAGAAGCCATAGCATCTTCTACAGATACTTGGTCTTCCACACCCAGATAACTATGCCCTATAGGCACATAGTAGGCTTCCTTGGGTGACAAACAAAAACTAAAGCCCACCATCTTATCTGTTTTGGTATCTAGCCCTGTGGTCTCTGTATCAAATGCTACGATGGCATCTTCCTCTATGGCATCCACAATGCTTTCAAGCTTCTCTTTGGTGTCAAGCGTAACAGCTTCAAAACTAAGTGTAGGTTTTTTAGGTACCACAACCTCTCTCTCACAGTCAGCTTCCTGCCCTACTTTAGCCTTTTTTATGGCTTGTTTCATCTCATACTGTTCAAACTCATCAAGCAAACAGGAGAGGTAGTTCTTATCTTCAAATACAAAACTCTCTACATCTATATCTGCAAAGACATCTGTACGCATGGTCACCAGTTCACGAGACAAAAAAGCTTGCTCTTTACTCTCCAAAAGTAGATTTTGTATACGAGGCGTACCACAGTTTTCTATATCTTCATAGATCGCCTCTAAGGTATGGTACTGATTAATGAGCTTAGATGCCCCTACTTTGCCTATCCCTTTTACCCCAGGTACATTATCGGAACTGTCGCCAAGTATGGCTTGAAAGTTTATAAAGTCTTTAGGGTGTACTCCAAACTTGTCGATACAGGTCTGCTCATTGACCACTGCCTTTTTCACAGAGTCATACATCTCCACTTTGCCATCTTCTATCATCTGATAGAGGTCTTTATCGTGTGAGACGATGCGTACTTTCATCCCCTTCTCTTTGGCAAACTTTGTTACCGTAGTGATGACATCATCCGCCTCAAACCCTTCACGAGAGAGATTGGCAAATCCCATCTGCTCTATCCACTCTATGGCAACGGGGAGCTGTTTGGTCAAATCTTCAGGTGCGGGGTCACGGTTGGCTTTGTACGCTGGGTAGATATCATTACGAAAGGTTTTCCCTTTGGCATCCAGTGCAAAGACCAAGTAGTCCGTACTGTGATCACGGTGTAAAGAGTCTACTAAGTTAGCAAACCCTGTCAAAAGTCCTGTGGGAAATCCTGCAGAGTTACGCAGAGGAGGCAGTGCGAAGTATGAGCGAAAGAAGAAGCCAAATGTATCTATGATTGTGATTGTTTTCAATGGTGGGCCTGATTTTTTATTTATTTTAGCCTATTATTTGTTATAAAACACTCTTTAAATAGAGATAACTTAAAAAATTATAGAAAACTTTAAATATTAATATGTTAAAATATAAAGACTAGAAAATAGTATGATTGATAAAAGCCAAACCTATTGTGAGATAGGGACGGAAAGCTACGGATCTTCAATTCAAGACCGCCGAGTTACTCAAAGTAAACACTTTTTAATTCTCTAGTGTTTTTAAGTAAAAGAAAGGCTTTTATGAATACCCATAAAATAAGTAGTGACAATGTTAGTTATACTATAGCCAAAAAAAAGAAATTTGATTCAGATAGTTTTTCCCAACAAGAAGTCACTTTTGATGACACCCCTCTTTTCTTCCCTGACGGTTTTGAAAAAATATTTTTACTGATCTATTTTGTTTCACTACCATATATTACAGGTCTTCTTTTTCTATTTTTTTACGTAGCAGAGGGAAAACAAGAACTCTTTCTTTCACTCAATGAAGAGTCCTCTTTTCTTATGACATGGGCTATAGGCTATGAGATTCTTGCAGGGTTAATTCTTTTATATATTATTAAAAGTGCTATCTCTTTCTCTTCTAGTTTAAATAAAAAAAATAAAAAATTTCAACGCCCCTAAGCAATAAGTAATTATACTAATTCCTTAGCTAAATACTCCCCAGTATATGATCCTGTTTTTTTATACTCACTAGCCAATTTCTCAGGTGACCCTGTTGCAATAATAAGTCCACCTTTATTCCCACCTTCAGGTCCCATATCGATGATATAGTCTGCATTCTTCACCATATCCAAATTATGTTCTATCACAACAACAGAATTGCCCAGTTCAACAAGATGGTGCAGTACCCCTGTCAGCCTGTCAACATCTGCGAAATGAAGCCCTGTGGTTGGTTCATCCAAGATATAAAGTGTTTTCCCTGTATCTTTACGGCTGAGCTCTTTACTCAGTTTGATACGCTGTGCTTCACCACCTGAAAGTGTTGTTGCATTCTGTCCCAGTGTGATATAGTCAAGTCCTACATCTGTCAAGGTTTTCAGTTTCACAGCTATAGAGGGAATAGCCTTGAAGAACTCTAACGCCTCCCCTACACTCATCGCAAGTACATCTGCAATAGACTTGCCTTTGTAGAGTACTTCTCTTGTCTGTGCATTGTAACGTGTGCCATCACAGGTATCACACTTGACCAACACATCTGGGAGGAAATGCATCTCTATCTTGATCTGACCATCACCCTGACACTTTTCACAGCGTCCACCTTTGACATTGAAAGAGAAACGCCCTATTTTATATCCACGAAGCTCTGCCTCTTTCGTTTGAGCAAAGAGTTTACGTATCTCATCCATGATCCCTGTATAGGTTGCAGGGTTGGAACGAGGTGTCCGTCCTATAGGACTTTGA
>Ga0256827_10000219_pt1 | contig 33855 bp, 30 predicted proteins | sample CV84metaG_FD_185977 | JGI IMG/M metagenome (GOLD analysis project Ga0256827, IMG submission 185977) | Hydrothermal vent microbial communities from East Pacific Rise, Pacific Ocean - CV84 | ecosystem: Environmental > Aquatic > Marine > Hydrothermal vents | place: Pacific Ocean: East Pacific Rise...
TGGGATGGTAAAAAGCTATTGACTCGTAGTGGAAATATAATTCATGCACCATCTTGGTTTACAAAAGATTACCCTCCTTTTGAGATAGATGGAGAACTATGGAGTAAAAGAGAAGATTTTGAAAATATTGTCTCCATAGTACAAGATAAAACTCCATCTAAAGAGTGGAGAGAGATAAAGCACTATATATTTGAAGTTCCAAATGCAAAAGGTGGACTCTTTGAGAGACTAGCCAAAGTAAAAAAGTATGAAAATGACATTATTAAAATAATTCCACAAATTTATATTAAAGATAAAAATCACTTAAAAGAGTTTTTAATAAATATAGAGAATGCTAAAGGAGAAGGTGTTGTAGTTCGTGACCCTACAGCTCTTTATATAAATAAAAGAACTAATAAAGTACTAAAAATTAAAACTTTTTTAGATAAAGAGTGTATAGTTACAGCTCATAATGAAGGACATGGAAGATTTAAAGGTATTTTAGGGTCTATAACTTGTATAATGGATAATAATATATCATTTAAAATAGGAAGTGGATTTAGCAAAGAAGAGAGAGAAAATCCTCCTACTATAGGGACTACTATAACATTCCAATATAAAGAGTTTACAAAATATGGTAAACCTAGATTTCCTGTGTTTTTAAGGGTGAGAGATGATAAGTAAAATATCTTAAAAAGTATTATACAAAAGTAGATCCCATATTGAGAAACAACCATCTATAACTAAAAATGCTTAACTATTAAAGGAAAATATATAAATGAAAAATATATGTGTATTGGGACTTGGATATATTGGACTTCCAACATCTGCACTATTAGCAAATAGAGGATATAAAGTTTATGGTGTAGATATAGTAAAATCAACTATAGATACTATTAATTGTGGAAAGATACACATAATTGAACCTGAACTTGATACTTTTGTAAAAAATGCTGTAAAGAGTAAAAATTTAATAGCCAGTTTAAAGCCATCTAAAGCTGATATTTTTATTATAGCTGTTCCTACTCCATTTCATGATGGATACATACCAAATATTGACTATATTGTATCTGCTACAGAATCTATTGTACCATATTTAGAAGATGGAAATATGATAATATTAGAATCAACTTCACCAGTTGGGACAACAGATAAGATTGAAAGTATTTTACAAAAACATAACATAGATACTTCTAAATTATTTATCTCATATTGTCCAGAGAGAGTTTTACCTGGTCAAATCATGAGGGAACTTGTAGAAAATGATAGAATTGTAGGTGGAACTACCTCTAAAGCAACTAAAAAAACTGTTGAATTTTATAAAACTTTTGTAAATGGTGAAGTAATAGCTACAGATGCAAGAACAGCAGAAATGGCAAAACTTACAGAAAATAGTTTTAGAGATGTCAATATAGCTTTTGCTAATGAATTATCAATTTTATGTGATAAGTTTAATATAGATGTATGGGAACTAATAAAACTATCTAATAGGCACCCTAGGGTTAATATTCTTCAACCTAGTGCTGGAGTTGGTGGTCACTGTATTGCTGTTGATCCTTGGTTTATTGTCCATGCAGGTGGAGATGATGCTAAAATAATTAAAACAGCTAGAGAAGTAAATAGTTATAAAACTCAGTGGGTAATAGAAAAAATTAAAAATAGAGCTTTAGAATTTGAAAATAAAAATAATAAAAAACCAATAATTGCATGTATGGGTTTAGCTTTTAAAGCAAATATTGATGACTTAAGAGAATCACCAGCCCTACATATAACAAAAGAATTAATCAATAATAATTTAAATATTTTGGCAGTTGAACCAAATATAAATAGTTTAAAAGAGTTTAATATAGTAAATTATCAAGAAGCCATTAAAAAAGCTGATATATTTATATTTTTAGTAGCACATAGAGAGTTTAAAGAGTTAAAAGTAAAAAATAGTTTAGACTTTTGTGGAGTTTTAAAATGAAAAAAAAATTATCAAAATTAAAATTGCTACTATTTTCATTAGTAAAAAATCCTAAAGAGTTTTATATATTTTTAAAATCTATTAGAAATGAAGAGATTTATGATAATAATATTCATATAGTAATGGCATCTGACTGGTTACTAAAATCACAAAAAGCTACTAAAGACTATGGATATTCTAGAGGTTTTTATCTCTATAAGAATGGGTGGGACAAGAGTTATATTGAGACAACAGGATATATTATTCCAACTCTTTTAGATGTTTATAGATTAACAAATAATAAAGAGTATAAAGAGTCAGCTATAAAAGCTGGAGAGTGGTTACTAAACATACAAAAAGAGAATGGTGCTTTTACTGATATAGATAAAAATATAGAGTTAGTTTTTGATACAGGACAAGTTCTATATGGTCTAATAGCTCTGTATGAATTAGAAGATACTAGTAGCGCTTTAAAAGAGAAATACAAAAAAGCTATAGTAAACGCATCAAATTGGTTATGTAATATCCAAGATAGTGATGGAAGTTGGACTAAATTTGGTTTTAATAGTATTCCTCATGCCTACTACTCAAGAGTCTCTTCTATTTTATATAGAGCTGGAATACTATTTAATAACTCACTATTTAAAGAGAGATCAAATAAACATATATCGTGGGTATTATCTTCTCAAATGGAAAATGGATTTTTTAATAATTTAAAATTTTCTGAAGATGAAGAGCCTTTACTACATACAATAGTTTATGTTCTTGAAGGACTATATGATTACTATACTTTAACAAAAGACAAAAGAGTATTTGAAGCTTTATTAAAAAATGCTAATAGACTAAAAGAGATTAATAAAAAAAGAGATTTACTATTATGTTCTCAATATGATATTAATTTTAACTGTATTAATACAGAAAGATGTATAACTGGTTTAGCACAATGGAGTGCTTTATCATTTAAACTCTATAGAGTAACAAATAATCAAGATTATCTAATTCATGCTCAAAAAACTCTATATTATTTAAAATCTAAACAATTTAAAGAAAATAGTAATTTAAAAGGTTCTCTACCTGGTTCTGTTCCATTTTGGGGTATTTATGCACCATATAGTGCTGTTAATTGGGGTGTAAAATTTTATATAGATGCTTTAGTTGAAAATGAAAAGTATAAAATATCATTAATAGAAGATAGTAATTTATGGATAGGAGAGTGTTTTAAATTTGAGAGTCATGTTGTAGATGATAAATTTAGTGAAACATCAAAAAAGTATTTAAATATATTAGGTAAATATATAAAAGAGTCAAATAATATCTTAGATTTAGGTTGTGGAGAAGGTAAGTATATAAGATATTTTAAAGATAAATTTAATAATAAAAATATTAATGGTATTGATCCATTTTTCTTTGATAATACTATAGTTAATAAAGGTAATGTATATAATATAGATTTTAATAAAAAATTTGATTTAATTTATACAATAGAAGTACTTCAACATGTTAAATATTTAAATTTAGCACTTAAAGAGATTTATAATAAGCTGGATAAAAATGGATTATTTATTATTTGTGATAGAAATTTAAATTCTATGAGAGGTTACATTAAACCACTACAAGAGTATAAAAATAGATGGATGTACCCTTATGATAGTCCATTTATTGAAAAATGGTATAGTATTTCAAAGTGGAAAGAGATATTGACAAATAATAAATTTAAAATTGAAGATATAATAACTTTTACTAACAATAAAGGTAAGTTATCTTGGATTAATAGATATAATATAATTATAGCAAGGAAAATAGATGAGTAAAAAAGTATATGTAAGTCTAATAGCCGACCTGTTACACGCAGGACATATTAATATCTTAAAAGAGGCATCAAAATTAGGAGAATTAACAGTTGGACTACTAACTCTAAAAGCATGTGGAGAACTCAATGATATACCATATTTAGAGTATAAAAATAGAAAAGAAGTTTTAGACAATCTATCAATGGTCTCAAAGGTTATTCCTCAAGAGAGTGCTTCATATAAAGAAAACCTTGAACTTTTAAAACCTGATTTTGTAATTCATGGTGATGATTGGCTCTATAGTAGCCAACGAAAATACAGAGAAGAGGTTATAAATATACTTAAAATATGGAATGGAAAGCTTATTGAGGTTGCTTATAGTAACAATATAAATGATTTACATATTAAAGAGCAAATGACTAGACTAGGCATTACAACAAGTGCTAGAATGGGTAGATTGCGTAAACTTATAGAAGCAAAACCTATAATAAAAATTTTAGAAACACATAATGCATTAAGTGGTCTCATTGCAGAAAATGCTTCAGAAATACTTGAAGATGGAGAGGTAGTAACTTTTGATGGTATGTGGTCAAGTTCATTAACTGATTCTACTTCAAAAGGAAAACCTGATATTGAAGCTGTTGATACTACAGCTAGACTTATGACTATTAATGAAATATTTGAAGTAACTACAAAGCCCATGATTTATGATGCAGATACTGGTGGAAAACCTGAACATTTTGCATTTACAATTAGAAGCTTAGAGCGTACAGGGGTAAGTGCTGTTATTATTGAAGATAAAACTGGTTTAAAAAAGAATTCACTCTTTGGAAATGATGTAGTACAAACACAAGATAGTATTGAAAACTTTTGTCATAAAATTAAGGTTGGTAAATCAGCTCAAATTTCAAAAGAATTTATGATTATTGCGCGTATTGAGTCCCTTATTTTGGAGGCTGGAATGGAAGATGCACTTAAAAGAGCTTTTGCTTATGTAGAGGCTGGGGCTGATGGAGTTATGATTCACTCACGACTTAAAAACCCTGCTGAGATTATTGAATTTGTCAATAGATTTAGAGAACAAGATGGAGTAACACCTATTGTGGTTGTCCCAACCTCATTTAACTCTGTAACTACTGATGAGTTTGCTAAAATTGGAGTAAATGTGGTTATCTATGCAAACCACATGCTCCGTGCTGCCTACCCAGGAATGATGGGGGTTGCAAAATCTATCTTAAAACATAAAAGAACTTTAGAAGCAGAGCCTAACTGTATGCCAATTAAAGAGATTTTAGAGCTTATTCCAGGAACAAAATAATGGCACTAGATACTAATAGTTTTGTAGATGGGCTGATAGCCAATGGTTATACACATCTATGTGTTGTACCATGTAGTTTTGCTAAAAATCTTATTAATGCTGTTATAAATAACGATGAAATAGAGTATATCCCAAGTGCTAGTGAGGCTGTGGCTTGTTCAATAGCTAGTGGGCTAAAAATGGCAGGGAAAAAGCCTATTGTTATTGTACAAAGCTCCGGAGTTACCAATATGGGTAGTTCTATTACAAGTCTACTTAAACCTTATGGTGTTACTTTTCCAATAATGACAAGTTGGAGAACATATAAAGATGGAGATAGTGAGATACAGCATCAACATTTAGCTACAGAGTTACCTAGACTAATAGAGGCTTATGGATATAAACATACAATTTTAAATATTGAAAATGAATCTACAGCCCTAAATCAAATAGATAGTTGTAATACCACAGAGACTATATGTATTATTAAAAAAGACTCCTTTTCAAAAGTAGATTTATTAGAAAAACACAGACTTGACCTCTCTAACTATATCCAAAGAAGTGAGTTTTTAATTAAGCTTAACGAGATGTATCAAGATAGTGAAACTCTATTTATTGGAACAACAGGAAATACAGCAAGAGAGATGTATAGTTTTATGCCCAATACCAAAAACTTCTATATGGCAGGAAATATGGGTGGAGCATTGAGTTTAGGTCTTGGTGCTAGTTTGGCAGGTAAAAAAGTGATTGTATGTGGTGGAGATGCTGAGTTTGTAATGCATATGGGTGGTCTGACTACAGCCGGACGATATAAAAATATAGATTTAACCTATATACTATTTGATAATGAACAAAATAAAAGTACTGGTGGTCAAAATAGCTATCAAAATCATGTTGATTATATTACTATTGCTAAAGGTGCAAATCTATCTGTAGCCAATAAAATAGTTAAAGATGTAGCTAGTCTTCAAAAAGTACTTCTAAACCAAAAAGATAGATTAGGAGTAAAATTTATTCACACCAAATGTGGAATTGACAGTGAAACACCACGACCACCTATAGATATTGTTAAGGTAAAGGAGTTTTAATATGCGTAAAATACAAAAAAGAATTATGGTTGATATGTCAGCTACACTTATACATCATGGACATATTCGATTATTAAAAAAAGCTTCAGAGTATGGGTATGTTATTGTAGGGCTTACTACTGATAGTGAGATTATTACAAAAAAAGGGTATCAACCTGAATTAGATTTTGAGTATAGAAAAGAGATTTTAGAGTCTATAAAGTATGTATCAGAAGTAGTTGCTACACCTTGGCTTTTAGATGATGCTGTTCTAGAAAAACACAATATTGACCTTTTAGTACATGGTGATGACAACTCAAATCTAATAAAAAAAGAAAAACTTCTAATTTTTCCAAGAACCAAAGGTATTAGTAGTACAGATATTCGTCATAATGTAGTAAAAGCTTTAGCTCAAACAAATAGTAGAAAAATTCTTTTGAACCCTGGACCAGCAACTACAACTTACTCTGTAAAAATAGCACAAGTAGTTGATGACATCTGCCCTAGAGAGTATGAGTTTGGTGATTTGATGGAGTGGGTATCAACAGAACTTACATCCATTGTAGGTAGTAGTGACGATTATGTAACTATTCTTTTTGGTGGTAGTGGAACAGCTGTCGTTGAAGCTACAATTAGCTCTGTAGTTCCTCATGATAAAAAGGTACTTATAGTAAATAATGGTGCTTATGGTAAACGAATATGTCAAATTACAGAAGCTTATGATATGAATTATGTTGAGTTTCAAAGCTCACCTATAGAGCCTATTGATTTAGAAGCATTAGAAGAGACTATTAAATCAGATCGTACTATTTCACATCTGGCTGTTATTCACAATGAGACAACTACAGGGCTTCTTAACAACCTTGATGACTTAGGAGCAATTGCCAAAAAGCATAATTTAGAGCTTATTGTAGATGCCATGAGTTCATATTCTGCAATTCCTATTGATATGAAATCACAGAATATCTCTTATCTTATGGCAAGTTCAAATAAAAATATTCAAGGGATGGCAGGTGTTGGATTTGTTATTGCAAACAAAAGTGATATAGAAAAAGTTAAAGAGATTAAACCTAGAAATTTCTATCTCAATCTCTATGCTCAATATGAGAATTTTATGAAAACACATCAAATGAGATTTACTCCACCAGTACAGACACTCTATGCATTAAAGCAGGCTATTATAGAGACCAAAGAAGAGGGTGTAGAAGAACGATATAACCGTTACTCTAAATCGTGGGAGATATTGACTAAAACACTGAAAGAGATGAACCTTAAATATTTGGTTGACGATAAATATCACTCAAGAATCATTACCTCTATCTTTATTCCTGATGGAGTTGATTTTGATGCTATGCATGACTACTTTTTTGATAGGGGATTTACTATTTATCCTGGAAAAGTAGCCGATTTTAATACTTTTAGAGTAGCGAATATTGGTGAAATTGACTATAGAGATATGGAAGAGTTTTTAAAATTATTTGAAAGGTATTTAATTGAGAAATAAGAAGCCAAAACGAAAAAAATTTAGGCAAGAAGATGTTATAGCTAGTTATATTCACAGACCTCTGGCATTAGAAATAGTTAGACTATTATGGAATACCCGTATAACAGCAAATCAAATAACTCTTTTTAGAATGATATTAAATGTTATTTCGTTAATACTTTTTGCACAAGGAACACTTTTGGGTTTTATTGGTGGATTTATTTTTTTTCAAACCCATGAAATACTTGACACTGTTGATGGAATGTACTCAAGATATAAGGAACAGACAAGTAAAATAGGTGCTTATATGGAGTATCTTTTTGATGATATGTTCTCTAGCTCTTATGGTCTATTTGGATTTGCCATTGCTTATGGAGCATATAATATGACAGGAGATTATATATATATTTGGTTATTCATCTCTATAACAATTGCCCATAGTTTAAGTAGTGCATATTTAGCTACTTTTGAAAGTGAAAAGATATGTGGTCATGGTACTTTACACAATATTGATCATGATAGTGAAGAGTTTCCAGCCATATTTGGAGTTGGTTTTAAAAAAGGTTTCAAAAATTTTCTATTTACTGCCATGAGATGGAGAAATGAATTTCTACTTTGGGGTGCATTAAGTTATATCTATTTTTTAGAGAATTTTGGTATAGATACAATTTTTTGGGCATTACTGATTCACTCTCTATTTTTTAATGCTAGTTGGATAAAAAGAGCTTTTGTAGGATATAAAAAAGCAAATGCATTGGATAATAAATGATAGAAACTTTTTTAAAAACTAAAGATACTTATATAATACAAAATAGATTTGGAAATTTTATCTATGATATAGATGTAGATAGAACTCTACCAAAAAGAGCTTTTTTTGATACAAATATAGCAAAAGAGGGTTTATTATATATATATGAAGTTTTTAAAAAAAATGATTTAAGATTTTTTCTTATTTTTGGTACTTGTTTGGGGGCTATTAGGGACAAAAATTTTATAAAACATGATGTTGATATTGATTTAGGTATTTACCAAATAGATAGAGAAAAGCTGATTCAATCCATAGTAAAACTAAAAGATAATTTTAATTTTCAAGTTTCCAAAATATCATTAAAAGAAGAATCTATAACAATAATTTATAAAAATATTATTATTGATATAGGTCTCTTTCATAAAAAAGATGACTATTATATTTATAATGATTTTTATGAAAATAGAATGCCCCAAAAATTTTTAAATAAATTAGATAATATAAGATTTTTAGATAAAAAATTCTATGTACCTTTTAATGTTGAAGAATATTTAAAACATCAATATGGTAAAAATTGGAAAACTCCTATCGAAGAGTGGGATTATTTTAATAAATATATGCCCAATAGTATACTGTTCTTTTTAAAAAAAATTAAATTAAATATTAGATTATTTATAAAAAAAACTATAGACAAAAAATATTTTATTCTACTAAAAACAGGTTTGTTACACAGGGATATATTGCAAAAATTATATATTAAAAATATTAAAAATGTTCAAAAGAGTGGACAGGGTTTTTGTGATACTTATGTGATAAAAGCAAATCAAAATATTGTTTTAAAAGTAAATAATCAATCAAGATTTGAGTATTTTAAAGATGATTTTAAAAAAGTGGAGCCTATTTATAAGTTTTTAGATTATAAAGAGCGATTTTTATATGAAAAAAATATTTTTGAGAAATTAAATAAAAAAAATGTAAAAATTGTTAATAATTCTATTATTTTTCCATTTATAGATTCTAAATCATTAAATAATTATATAGGTAGTGAGGATTTTTATATTTTTTTAAAAGAAGCAATCTTTCTATTAAAAAATAGTCATATTTATCATGGAGATTTTCATATAGAAAATATTTTAATATCACGAGAGAACAAGATTATACTTATAGATTTTGAGATGATATTTAGTGATTATCTATCAAAAGAGGAGAAGTTTTATTATGATATATACTATCTCTTTGCTAAATTAGAGTATAAATATTCTAAATTTTTTGATAATGATTATACGAGATTAAAAAAGTTTATAAACGAAATTTTTTCCTCTGCTGATAGAGATAATATTATAAAAGTTGCAGATAAGACAAAGATGTATTTCTTTAGTGTAAATGGAGCAAGAGTTGAGTTATTTAGATAAAAAAGAGAATTTGATAAGCAAATTAAACTCTTTAGGGTGTAATCTTTTAAGAGATGATAATGATATAGATTTTGGACTTATTGATAAGTCAAAAGAGGAAGAGATTTATAGATTTTTAGTTAATGAAGGATTTGTCTGTACAGGTCGAAATAGTAAAAAGATGAATTTTAAAAAATTTGTAAATGCCAAGATACTAGATGTAGATGTAGAGATCAATACATCTTACCTCAAACAATACTTTTATGATATAGATATTAAAAAAGATTTTGAAAGAGAGTATTTTTTATATCCAGATAAAAATCAAATTGCTATGAAAACTATAAGATATATGATGCTTTTGAGAGCAAAAGAGAAAAAATATAGAGATTTTTTCTATAAAAATCAAAAAATTATAGAAAAAAATAACTTTTTTTTAGAATATTTAACAAAAATTCCATTTAATAAAAAAATAGATTTTGATACTTTTATAAAAATAGTACAAACAGATAAGACAACTATGTTTAAATATATTAAATTTAAATATATACTCTATTTTATTTGGATAAAAATTAAATTTAAATTTTTTAGAAACAAAGGAAAAGTAATTGCAATTGATGGTGTTGATGGAGCAGGTAAAACAACTATTATAGAGATTTTAACAAAAGAGTTAGATAAGCCATCAATATATATGGGAGAAAGAGGATATAAATATGAAGAATTTTATAAAAATAAGAAATCTTTTTATTTAAAACCTCTCTCTTTTTTAAGTCTATATTTTGAAAAAATATATAGAGCAAGAAAAGCAAGAAAATTAGCAAATTTATATGGTGTAGTGATATGTGATAGATATCATCAATACTATACAACAAATATAAAATGGTTAAATCTATTTAGTAAAATATTTTTTCTATTTTATCCTAAACCTGATAAATATATTGTTTTTTGGAATACTTCAGAAATTATTTTAAGTAGAAAAAAAGAAGTTACAAAAAAATATATAGAAGAGTTAAATCAAAATAAAGAGAAAATCTATAAAAATGCTATTTTTATAAAAAATGATAATATAGATGATACTTTAAATCTAGTTTTAAAAGAGATATATGCTTAAATTTTCTATTATTTTAAACTCCTCTATAACTATGATTATTATGATTTTAAATTTTATATTTAAAATCTATTTATCTAGAGAATTTTCTCAAGAAAATCTTGTTATCTATTATACAATAATAGATATTTTTTCAATTATAAGTAGAATTTTTATTGGTTATAAAGATGCACTAACAACTATATATAATCAAACTAATCATAAATTAAAAATATTAAGAACTTGGACAGTATTTTTTGTAACTGTTATTATGATTTCCTCATTTATTATAATCCCATTAAGTTTTAATTACTATCTTCTTGAAAAAATAGAAAACTTACAAATTCACTGGTGGTACATCTCTCTTTTATTTGTATCAATTAATTTAGTATCATACTACAGCTATATTTTTTTAGTGACAAAACATTATAAATTAATATCAATTAATGATATTCTTAAAACTCTATCCTATATTTTTATGATACTTTTCCTCTATTTAGTAGTAGAGATGAATGCAGATTATAAAACTTTAATTTTTGCATCTATCTTTTCTAATATAATTATTTTGAGCTATTTAATTTTTAAACAACATAAGTTCTTACCTAGATATAGTTTTATTAGATTAGTAAATTTTAAATTTACATCTTTTAAAGATGATACAAATAAAAATTTTATAAGATTAACAATAATAGCTAGTTCTAACTATTTTATATATGGATTATTACTATTTGCTCCTATCTATACTATGTTAAACTATGGAACTACTAATGAGCTAGCTCAATTTCAAGTAGTAGCAAGAAGCATATACTTTGCTTTAATATCTGTTTTTTCATGGCCACTTGGTAGATTTATGTTTCCTGAATTTTCTTCTCTTATTGCAAATAAACAGTATGATAAATTAAAGCATCTTAGAAATAAGTTTATAAAAATATTACTAATGTTTGCTTTTATAGTTATTTTGGGTTGTTGGTTATTATCTAAAATGGTAATAGCTTATGTTTTTCCAATTGAATATATAAATAGTTATAAAATGCTTAATATCTTAATTATTGCTTTACCATTTGTAATGTATCAAAATTTTTCAGAATCAATTATTAAGGCTGTTGGAGATTATAAAACTAATTTAATCATAAAGTCATCAGGAATTTTATCTTATGTTATTGGGTATCTCTTCTTAAATGAAATCTTAGAAATAGAACTATCTTCTATATACTCTTTTGTAATTGGAATGTTGACTATATTCTTACTATCTCTATATTATGAAAATAAAATAAAAAAAAGTTGGAATAAAATATGAAAATTTGGTTTTTAACTCGTTCCTTATATCCATACCAAAAAGGTGGTGGTGGACAGATACGCTTAGGACAGATAGAGTTTTTACAAAAGTTAGGTTATAAAATCAACACTATAATGCCAAACTATAAAGAAGACAAACTAAACATAGTCAATAATATAACCCAATTACCATTATCATATAATATAAGAATTGCATCTTATTTAGAGAGAGTCGGTTTTTATGAAGATTACCTTGATAAATGGGTAGAAGAAGCATATAAATATTTAGAAAAAAAGATAAAAAAAGAGGATATTATTTTTGCAACTAGTGGTGGAGAACTTGGAATGATAAAATTAGCCTCTTTATTGAAAAAAGAGATTAATTGTAAATTTGTAGTAAATTTTCATGACCCTATTGCTTATAGTTTAGTTAATAATTTAAAACTTGATAAAAAGTTTCATGTTAGCCGTGAAAAACAAGAAAAAAAATATCTAAAAAATAGTGACTTAATTATAACCTCATCTAAAACAAATCAGCAATCCCTACAAAATAAATATCCAAACTTTAAAGATAAGATTATTAATAACTATTTTGGTTATATAGATAAAATAGATTTAAGTAATTATATCAAAGAAAATTTTACTAAACTAAGAATTGCTTATGTTGGAAATATGGGAAAGTTACAAGAACCAGAGATTTTATATGAGATATATAAAAAATTAAATAGCTCAAATATTGAGATATATTTTATTGGTAATATAAATATCAATAGAAAATTATTAAAAATAAGAGAGTTAAATGATCAAAATATAAAATTTATAGATTTCTTACCTCATAATCAATTTTTAGAGTTTATGAGTAAAAATATAGATGTAGGATTTGTAAGTTTAACAAGTGACTATCTTGGTGCTTGTGTACCATCTAAAATATATGAGTATATCAATCTCGAACTACCAATACTTGGTGCTTTGCCCAATGGAGATGGCAAAGATATTATTAACACTTTTGAGTATGGGAAAGCACATAAATATGATAATATAGAGGAATTAGCAAAATCTATGAGAAGCTTTTTAAATCCAACTTATCTAAAAACTATAAAAGCAAATATTATAAAAGATAAAGATAGTTGGTTTATGCAAAATTTAGTACAAAAAATTAATTATCTTAGTAAAGGTTAAAAAGTTTGAATATAAAAATAGTAAGAGATAGTAAAGTATTTAATAAATACTTACCAATATTTGCAACAGATGAGTTTTTAAGTAGCAAATCAGATAACTATGGTTGGTTTATAAATGATAGTTTTATACTCCCTTTTTATATTGATAGAAGAGCAATTTTTTCCAAATTGGTTTTTACTACAAATACAATTAATTTAAATAGTGGGGATGAACAAAAATTCTTAAGTCAAATAATAATTAAAGCAAAGGAGTTAAATATTGACTCAATAGCTCAACCCTTAGCAAGTGCTGTATTTAAAGTATTCCCAAAAGATTCTAAATATATAGGGTGGGGAAGTTGGATAGTTGATTTAACTCAAAGTGAAGATGAAATACTTAGAAGTATGCACTCAAAACATAGAAATGTAATTAAAAAAGCCTTAAGAGATGGTGTAACTATAGAAGAGTCAAATATAGATACTATTTTTGAAAATTTAAAAGAGACTATGTTAAGACAAAATAGAGTTTACCCTTCAAAAGATGAATTAAATAGTTTAAAACTATTCTCTAAATTTTATATAGCTAAAAAAAATGGAGTGGTACAGGGGTGTGCCGTTTTGCCTTTTAATAAACAAGGAGCATATTATCTTTATGGGGGAAGCATAGCAAGACCATATACTGGAAGTTTAAATTATATGCACTATTATGCAATGTTGGAGTTAAAAAAACTTGGCATCTCTAAATATGATTTTATGGGTGCAAGACCAAATGTAGAAAAGGGTTCAAAACTAGAAGGTATTCAGAGATTTAAAAGTAGATTTGGAGGAGAGTTAAAAGAAGGTTATTTATGGAAATATGAGTTAAATCCTCTAAAAACATCTCTTATAAATAGTATACAAAAGATTAGATTTAAACTAAAATCTAAAACTTATCTAGGTGATGCAATCGAACAGGAGTTAGCAAGATGTCAAAAATAATTTTAACATTTGATTATGAGCTTTTTTTAGGAGCAAAGAGTGGAACAGCTCAAAAGTCTATAATAGAGCCAACAAATAAAATTATAAAACTTTTAAAAAAATATAATGCAAAGGCTATATTTTTTGTAGATACTACCTATCTATTGGCTTTAAAAAAGTATAATCATCCTGATTTGTACAAAATATCTAAACAGATACAAGAGATAATAGCTATAGGCTCTAGTATCGAGTTACATCTACACCCTCAATGGGTTAATGCAATTCCTAAAGGTAAAGAGTGGGAGTTTAAATCATTTGAACACTATCGATTACACTCTTTAACAGATAAAGAGATAGTTAAGCTATTTAGAGAAGCAAATGATTTTTTAACATCTATTACAGGGATTAAACCAATAGCTTTTAGAGCTGGGGGTTGGTCAATTACCCCTTTTAAACCACTCAAAGAGGCATTTATACAAAATGGTATTCAAATAGACATGTCAGTTTTAAAAGGTTTTGCACAAGATGAACTACCTATGCACTATTACAATTTTTTAAATGTTCCTCAAAAAGAGTTCTATAAATTTAAAGAAGAGGTAACAATAGAGGATAAAAAAGGCTCTTTTTTAGAAATACCAGTAACTACATTTAAATTAAATGGTATTGATTTGGTTATTAATAATATTATTAATAAACTAAATAAAGAGCAATATTTTGGAGATGGTAAAGGCTTAAGTAGTTCAAGAGTTCATAAAAATATACTAAAAAGAGTTTTTTCTAAGAATTTAAGAAAAGCCACTATTGAGAATCAATCCTATTATATATTTAAAAAATCTCTCAATAAAATTAAAAATAGAGAACTTCTCTCTTATGTAATGCATCCAAAAACATTAAATCAAACATCTTTAAGAAATTTTGAGTATCTTATTAAAAACTATGAAACTCTTAATACTCAAGAGTTATTAAGGGATTATTTTTGAAAATAGCACATATAACATCAGTTCATAAACAAAATGATAATAGAATTTTTTATAAAGAGTGTACAACACTTCACAATCAAGGATATGATGTTACTCTTATTGTAGCAGGTAGCAAAAATAAGAAAATAAATGGCATAACAGTTATTGGCTACCCAAAATCAAAAGGAAGAATCAAAAGAGTATTTAAAACATCTATAGTTGATATGATAAAAGTTTGTAAAAAAGTAGATGCTAATATTTATCATTTTCATGACCCAGAGCTTATTTTTACAGGACTATATCTAAAATTAATTGGCAAAAAAGTTATCTATGATATTCATGAAAATAATCCAGCTTCAATACTATCTAAACCATATATAAAATCAAAATTAAAACGAAAAGTATTAGCTAAAGTATTTAATATTTTTGAAACAATAGCAGTAAAATTCTTTGATGGAATTGTAACTGCAAGACCTGACATAACTAAAAGATTTAAACACAAAAATATAATAACTCTACGAAATTTTCCTATTCTTCCTAACTTTACAAAATCAAATAATATTAAAATACTAAAAACAAAACCTTCAATTATATATGTAGGAGGCATGCACTCTATAAGAGGAACTCATCAACTTATAGAAGCTTTTAAAGAGTTAGATGAGTATGAATTATGGCTTTTAGGATTTGCAATAGAAGAAGAGTTACAAGAAAAAATAGAGAGTGGATGTAAAAATGTAAAATATTTTGGTTTAGTTGAAGCGTATGAAGTATTTGATTATATTAATATGGCTGACATTGGTATTATTACTTTCTTAGAAGAACCAAACCATGTTAATACATTGGCTACTAAACCATTTGAATATATGGCATGTGGTAAACCTATGATTATGTCAGATTTTCCATATTGGAGAGAAACCTTTAAAGATGGTTCTCTATATGTTGATCCATCAAATCCAAAAAAGATTACTAACAAAATAAAAGAGTTACTAGAAAATAAAAAGCTTATGCAACAAATGGAAACATTGAATAAAAAGTTAGCATTAGATGAATATAATTGGGAAAAAGAGAGTCAAAAATTAATAGCTTTATATAAGGAGTTAAATTTATGAAAATATTAACTATTTTAGGTGCAAGACCTCAATTTATTAAAGCAGGGAGCGTGAGTCGTGAGATTGCTAAATATAAAAAAATTAAAGAGATAATTGTTCATACAGGACAACATTATGATAATAATATGAGTGATATTTTTTTTGAAGAGATGAAAATACCTAAACCTAACTACTTTTTAGGTATTGGAGGTAAAACACATGGTGCAATGACAGGACAAATGATAGAAAAAATAGAAGAAGTTGCTCTCATAGAAAAACCTGAGTGGATAATGGTTTACGGAGATACAAATTCAACTCTAGCAGGAGCGATAGTGGCTAGTAAACTTCATATTAGACTAGTTCATATTGAAGCAGGTTTAAGAAGTTTTAATATGCAAATGCCTGAAGAGATAAATCGAATTTTAACAGATAGAATTAGTAATATTCTCTTTTGCCCAACAGATACAGCCATAGAAAATTTAAAGAATGAAAGTTTTGAAAATTTTAATTGTCAAATAGTCAAAAGTGGCGATGTAATGTACGATGGAGCTATGTTCTATAAAAATCTAGCTATTAAACCAAAATTTGATATAGCAAAAAACTATATTTTATGTACTATTCATAGAGCAGAAAACACAGATAATGAAAATAGACTAAAAGATATATTTGAAGCTCTTCAGAAAATAGCAGCAGAGACACAAATTATTTTACCACTACACCCTAGAACCAAAAAAATTATTAAAAATCTAAAATTAAATATTAAAAACATAAAAGTTATAGAGCCTATAGGCTATTTAGAGATGATATGGCTTATAGATAACTCTTTTTTAATTATGACAGATAGTGGTGGTCTACAAAAAGAGGCATTTTTCTTTAAAAAACCTTGTATTACACTAAGAGAAGAGACAGAATGGGTTGAGTTAGTTAAAAATAAATTTAATATTTTAGTTGGAGCAAATAAAAATCAAATAATAAATAGCTATAAAAACTACTCTACTATTTTTGCTTCTAACTATTCACTTAACTTATATGGTGCAGGAAATGCTAGTAAGATCATTATTAGAAAGTTATTAGATGTATCTAGCTGAACAATTTTATAGAAAAATTTTAAAAAAAGAGCCTCCTTATTATGCTAAGTATTCACTACCTACTATGGTATGGAAACCTATAAGGAAATATTTAAATGTGGTTATTATCCCAAATATTCCATTTTCAAACCTAAGAGTAGCTTGCTACCGTTTAATTGGTTTTAATATAGGTAAAAATGTTTTCATAGGTATGAAGTGTTATATGGATGATGTAGCAATTAATAAAACTGTTATTGAAGATGGAGTAGTTATCTCTTATGGATGCTATTTTGCTTGTCATGGATTAAATCAAAAACATACTCCTATTATTATAAGAAAGAGTGCTTATATTGGAATGCAAACTAAATTGATTTCAGGGAAAAATGGCATAACAATTGGAGAGAATAGTATTATTGGAGCAGGAAGTTTAGTAAATAAAGATATACCAGATGGTGCAAGTGGAGTTGGTGTTCCCATCAGAATTTTAAATAAGGAAATAGATAATGGCTCAAATTAAACATATAACTATTATTAATCAATATATAGGTTCACCATATCATGGAATGGAGTATAGACACTACTATTTAGCCAAAAATTTAATGAAAAAAGGATATAAAGTTACACTTATAACAGGCTCCTTTTCACATCTTTTTTCAACCCTACCAAAGGTAGAAAAAAGCTTTACAAAAGAGAATATAGATGGTATTGAGTATATTTGGGTAAAACTACCACAATATAAATCATCAAAATCTATAGGTAGAATATGGAATATGCTCTATTTTGCATGGAAATTAAATTTTTTGAAAGATATATCTTCTTCACATATTATAGTCTCCTCTCCCTCCCTCTTTCCTATAAAATATGGTTATAGATTAGCAAAAAAATTTAATACAAAATTACTGTTTGAAGTTAGAGATATATGGCCCTTAACATTAATAGAACTTTCAAATTTAAGTAATACACACCCTCTTATAAAATTTATGACTCATTATGAGAAATTTGCTTATAAAAAATCAGATAAAATCATATCTCTTCTTCCAACAGCTAAAAATCATTTTGAAAAAAATGGTATGAGTAGTGAAAAATTTATCTATTTACCAAACGGGATTGAGATTAATCAAGAAAAATCAAAACCTCTTTCAAAAACTATAATTGATAAAATTCCAAAAGATAAATTTATAATTGCATATAGTGGAACTATTGGAATTGCCAATAATTTAGATTATTTAATTAATGTAGCCAACTTACTAAAAGATAATCAAGATATATATTTTATTATTTTAGGACAAGGTGGTGAGAAAAAAAGACTTCAAGATAGAGTAAAAAATTTAAAATTAGAAAACTTTTTATTTTTAGAACCTATTAACAAAGAAGAAGTTGCAGTTTTTTTAAAACTAATAGATGTAGCCTTTATCTCTCTACTTCCTGAACATATTTTTCGTTTTGGAGTCTCTCCAAATAAGGTATTTGATTATATGTATGCACAAAAACCAATTATTTGGGCAATAGAGGCAGGAAATAATTTAGTAAAAGATGCTAAGTGTGGTATTGATGTACCATTAGGAAATCTTAATATATTAAAAGAGTCTATTTTACAATTAAAAAACCTGCCTTCAAAATCTCTTAAGGAATTAGGTAAAAATGGTTATAATTTCGTTATAAAAAAACACTCTTATAAGAATTTATCAGAAAATTTAATAAGAGTACTTGAGGAATAAAATGTTTAAAAATAAAGAATTAGGTTATAAAGAGTTAACTATTTTGGTTATTGTAGCCTATATATTTAGTTTTGCCATTCGTTTAATATGGGTTTTTCAATTTAAAGATAACCCAAACTTTTTATGGAATGATCAATTAATGATTAATACTAATGATGGATACTTCTTTGCTTCAGCTGTAGATTATCTATTAAATGGTCTTCATTCAGATAATCCAAGGGTTCATATTGCTATTGATAGTTACCCTGGAATGATTTATGCTTCATACTTTTTAGCTAAATTTACCCCTATGTCACTAGAAACAGCTATATTATATGCACCATCTATTATCTCTTCACTAGTTGTTATTCCTATTATACTTACAGGAAAATTAATTAAACTACCTATAGTTGGTTTTTTTGCTGCACTTTTAGGCTCGATTGCATGGAGCTATTATAATAGAACTATGACAGGATATTATGATAGTGATATGTTCTCTGTAGTTTTACAATTTACTACACTATATCTATTTCTTTTAACTCTCTATACTAAAGATACTAAAACTATTCTTTTCTTAGCAATTTCATTATTGATTTATCCTCTGTTTTATCCTCAAGGACTTAGTCTTATTTATGCAATTTTTCTATTATGGGTTATTTATCAGCTTATTTTTCAAAGATCTGAACCTAATAGTTATCTTTTTATAGCCATAGCCTCTATAGCTCTTTGGCATGTTTCTATTTTTATTAAAATAGTAATTATAAGTTTACTATTTCTTTCTATAAATAAAATTGAAGAAAGATTAGATATAAAAAAACTTTTTTATTTTGCATTAGGTTCAATATTTTTATTTTTTCTATTTGGTAATGTCTTTAGTTTAATTTTAGGAAAAATAATGATTTATACAAATAGAGGAGTCACAGAAGAAGGATTACATTTTTATCAAGTAATACAAACTGTAAGAGAAGCTGGTTCTATTTCTTGGGAAACTGTTGCAAATAGAATTATTGGTGGCTTTATCCCTCTAACTATTAGTATTATTGGTTACATATTATTGGTTATTAAACATAAACAATTTTTAATTGCTTTACCTCTTATTGGTGTAGGAATATTTGCTCACTGGGCAGGATTAAGATTTACAGTTTATGCTGTTCCTGTAGCAGCCTTTTCTGCAATTTATCTATTTTGGATTACTTCAGAACAATTTATTAAAACTAAAGTTTTACAGTACTCATTCATTGCTATTTTAACAATAGCTATACTCTATCCAAATATTACACACATTATAGGATATAAAGTACCCACTGTACTTAATAAAACTGAAGTAATGGACTTAGATAAACTTAAGAAAATTTCCAATCCAAAGGATTATACTTTAGCATGGTGGGATTATGGTTATCCTCTTTGGTACTATGCTGATACTTCCACATTAATTGATGGTGCAAAACATCATAATGATAACTTTATTATCTCTAAAATACTACAGACTCCATCACCACAATTAGCTGCAAACTTAAGCCGTTTAGCTGTAGAAACTTATGTAGATTCTAACTACTCTGTTATAACAAATCATATATTTAAAAATAGTAAAGGTAAACTACAAGATCCAAATTTACTACTTAGTGAACTAGAGAGTGATACATATAAACTACCTCCAAAAAGTAGAGATATTTATCTCTATCTACCATATAAAATGCTAAATATCTTTACTACTGTTTCAGTATTTGGTAATTTAGATTTAACCACTGGTAAAAAAGAGAGAAACATGATGTTTTACCCTACAAGTATAGCTAAGAGTAAAAATGGTGTACTTACATTTTCTAATGGCATTTCTTTTAACTCAAAAAATGGAACAGTTAACATTGCTAATCAAACCATACCTATACGATACTTTGTAGCAGCAGAAATAACAAATAAAAATGAAATAAAATTACAAACACAAGCTTATAATCAAAATGCTGAACTTATTCTTGTATATATGAAGAGCTATGGTAGAATTATTCTTATGGATAGAGAAACATTTAACTCTACTTACATTCAAATGTTTGTTTTAGGTAAGTATGATAAGGATCTATTTGAACTTGTAGTAGCATCTCCATATAGTAGAATTTATAGACTAAAAAAATAGATGTTAAACTCTACAGATAAGTTAAAAAAAAGAGTCTTTGACATACTACTATCTTTAGTTGGACTACTTCTAACTTGGTGGCTCATACTCATAGCTTGGGTTATATCCTCCATAGAGACAAGAAGCAACGGTTTTTTTATACAACAAAGAATAGGAAAAGATGCTAAACTATTTTCTGTTATCAAAATAAAAACCATGAGAAAAGTAGCTGGTGTAGAGACAACAGTTACCTCATCTAATGACATACGCATAACTAAGAGTGGAAATTTTTTTAGAAAAACAAAAATAGATGAACTACCTCAACTCATAAATGTACTTTTGGGTACCATGAGTTTTGTAGGACCACGACCCGATGTAGAGGGCTTTGCCGATAAACTAGAGGGTGAAGATAGAGTGATACTTAGCATACTACCAGCTATTACAGGACCTGCTTCTCTTAAATATAGAGATGAAGAGGAGATATTAGCAAAACAAGCAGACCCAGAACAGTACAACAGAGATGTAATATGGGTAGATAAAGTTCGCATAAATAAAAAGTACATAAAAGAGTGGTCGCTCAAGAGAGATATAGAGTATATCATAAAAACAGTTACAGGATAAAAAATGGATAGAATTTTCCTATCACCACCACACATGAGTGGTAAAGAGCAAGAGTATATAGCAGAGGTATTTAAGAGTAACTACATAGCTCCAGTTGGTGCATTTGTAGATAGATTTGAAGAGAGCATAAAAGAGTTCACTAAAACACCAAATGCATTAGCTCTTAGCTCTGCCTCATCTGCCCTTCACTTAGCACTAAGAGTTCTAGGAGTTAAAGAGGGAGACTTTGTTTTAGCCTCCTCTTTTACTTTTATAGGCTCTATATCTGCCATACATTACCAAAATGCCACTCCCATCTTTGTAGATAGTGATAGTAGTTGGAATATTTCACCAGAACTCTTAAAAGATGCCATAAAAACTGCACCTAAAAAACCAAAAGCTCTCATTATTACCCACCTATATGGTCAACTATGTAAAATGGATGAGATAGTAGCGATCTGTAAAGAGGAGGGAATTTACCTCATAGAAGACGCAGCAGAGTCACTAGGGGCAACTTATCGTGGCAGACAAAGTGGTACTATGGGAGATATAGGTGTCTACTCATTTAATGGCAATAAAATACTAACTACTTCTGGTGGTGGTATGTTAATCTCTAGTAACAAAGAGTGGGTTGATAAAGCAAAGTTTCTCTCAACACAAGCTAAAGAGAATTTTTTACACTATGAACATAAAGAGTTTGGATACAACTATAGAATCTCAAATATCCTCTCTGCTGTAGGAGTAGCACAGATGGAAGTACTACAGCAAAGAGTAGATAGACGCAGAGAGATATTTGAACTCTACAAAGAAGAGTTAAGTAGTATAGACGAAATTGCTTTTATGCCAGAGATTGAACATAGCAGAGGGAACAGATGGCTAACTACCTTAACCCTAAAGAATAGTAATCCACTTAAACTCATAGAAGCACTACAAAAAGAGAATGTAGAGTCTCGTCCTCTATGGAAACCTATGCATCTACAACCCCTATTTAAAGATGCTTTAGTAACACAAGATGGTACAAGCCAAAAACTATTTGAAAAAGGTATATGCCTACCTAGTGGTTCTAACATGAGTAATGAGAATGTATTAAGAGTATGTAGCATACTAAAAAAGGTACTAAAGTGAACTCACTCTTTAGACCAACCTCAGCAAAAAGATTAGTGTTTTTTGTTCTATTAGATACTATATTATCTTTTATAACTCTCTACCTATCTTATCTATTGCGTTTTAATTTTGAAATACCAAAAGAGTTTTTATGTTCATTTCTTTTTACATATATGATTATAACAAACCTAAAACTTCTTTTTCTTCTACTCTTTAGAAACTACTTTATAGTTTGGCGTTTCTTCTCATTTGTAGATGCTAAAAATATTGTTTTTGCACATATATTGGCTTATAGTGTTTTTATAGGTGTATATTTACTATTTTCTGAACACTTTACACCATTTCCACGGTCAGTTATTGTTATAGATTTTTTTCTATCTCTCATCTTTATAGGTACTCTTCGTGCAAGTAAGCGTTTCTTTAGTGAAAATAGTAAAAATCCTATGCTAAAACCTACTCTACTCATAGGTATTAATAACAATACGGGAACTATGATACAGAGTGCATTAAAAGGTGATATAGCCTACTACCCATCAGGTATTATTGCTGTAGATGAGGAGAGGAGTACAAGCTACTCATACATACAAAATGTAAAAGTTTACCCTTTAAAAAAACTAGAACAAACTGTAGAAGCAAAAGAGATAAGCTCTGTAATAATTGTAAAACAGTTCCCTCCACATAGATTAAAAGAGATAGTAGACCGATTAACATCTTTAGGTATATCTGACATAAAACAAGTTAAACTCATAGGTAATAATAGTGAAAAACTAGAAGATATATCTATAGAAGATTTACTAGCAAGACACCCTAAAGATTTAGACTTAGATGCTATATCTACTTTTATAAAAGACAAATCCATCCTCATAACAGGTGCAGGTGGAAGCATAGGCTCAGAGATAGCTAAACAGTGTAAAAAGTTTGGAGCTTCTTCCCTTACTCTAGTAGATAGTAGTGAGTTTAACCTCTACCAAATAGGTGAACAGGTAAAGGGAGCTAAACTAAAGCTAATATCTGTAACCAATAAAGAGAGTCTACAACATATCTTTAAAGAGTTTAAACCAAATATAGTCATACACGCAGCAGCCTATAAGCATGTACCCATATGTGAAGAGAATCAAGAGGTAGCTGTACTAAACAATGTTTTAGGTACTAAAAATGTTATAGATTTAAGCATACAGAGTGGTGTAGACAAGGTTGTAATCATATCTACCGATAAAGCCGTAAGACCAACCAATGTAATGGGAGCTACAAAAAGAGTCACAGAGCTTTACGCAAACAATGTTGACTCTAAAAATACAGAGATAGTAGCTGTTCGTTTTGGTAATGTACTAGGCTCTAGTGGTTCAGTTATACCAAAATTTAAAGCACAAATAGAAGCAGGAGGACCCATAACAGTAACCCACCCTGACATAACGCGTTACTTTATGCTCATCCCTGAGGCTTGTCAACTAGTTCTACAAACAGCTACCATAGCAAAAGGTGGAGAGCTTTTCATTTTAGATATGGGAGAACCCATCAAAATCATAGACTTAGCAAAACAGATGATACACCTATATGGTAAAGAGAATGAGATAGAGATAAAAATAACAGGACTAAGAGCAGGAGAGAAGCTCTATGAGGAGTTACTTTTAGAAGAGAGTGACAAAGAGACAAAATATAGCTCTATCTTTATAGCAAAACCAACCCCATACAACATAGAAAAACTCCAAGTAGACATTGAGAACCTATTGAAAGCAAAAGACAAAGTCTCCTACCTTCAAAAAATTGTACCTGAGTTTGTAAGAGTAGATTAAACTACTTTTGCAAAATATAGGTATGGAACTCTTCTGAACTAAGCTCTTGACAATATGTACTGTGTCCTTTTTTATTGAACTCTTCAAGAAGAGGTTCGGGTCTAAAATCTGAGAGAATTAAAACTACATCCCCCTCATTTAATTTTTTTAAAGCTATGTGAAGTTCAGCTAGTGGATTTTTATCACTATCAAGTATCTCATTAGCATTGAGAGTTATAGATGCTTCTTTCTCTATCCACAAAGGAGCTTCATTAATACTTTGAGTTTCCTCCTCTTGCATACTATCTAATGGTTTTTGACCTACTGCTACTCTTAGTTTATTTACCAACTCATTAGGATCCATACCACCAACAATCGCTGCTTGTTTTACACCTGCAACTCTAGCAACAGTTCTTCTAAGTATAGGATTATTAAGCTTTTCAAATTTTGGATTTATATCTATTAAAATATCTTTCATTCCATCATAGTTATTTAATAGATCAGCTATTTTTGTATCTAAAGTTATCTCTTGCATTATTCTATCTCCATTAAAGTAAAATCTATTTTTTCTTAGTAGCTTTTATGTAACTGCTTACCTTTTCTCTTTGCTCTTTTGTTAATACATTTTGAACATCAATTACACACTGAAGGTGTGCTTTAGTTAAGTTAGCTTTCTTTGTAGCTATCTCATCAACAAGATTTGACATCTCATCACTTACTTTAACTTGATTTCCCTCATTTGTCTCCAACAGATCAAGTAACTTTAACTCTAAACTTTTAATCTCTTTAGCCGATTTAACAATAGATGGTTTTTTATCTTTTTTTAGTTTAACCAATGTAGCTATCTGCTCTTTACTTAAACCCAATGTCGAACTTTGTGGATGATGAAGCACTAACCCTAATGCAAATGGAAGATTTTTAGGAATTAAAAAATACTCTTTTGGAAAGTTCTCTTTTTTATTAAATGGGCTTGGTTCACCTGCTATCTTAGCAACTTTTGCTTTCATTGCTTGTTTATCTATAGGTATATTAGCCTCAGCCATAAGTAGAGAAGTTAATCCTAGTGCTAGTGTTACTATTATAGTTTTTTTCATAAAATATCCTTTTTATTTTGATAATATTATCCATTATTGAAACTAGATAAAATTTCTAGCCTATTGTACTTAAATTTCTTTAACACATCATCAAGTTAAACATACTAAAATCATAAATAAAGTAATATAAACTACTCACCCCAATTTTTATGTAACATCTTCCTAAGATCTATACTATTTTAATACCTCAAAATATATTAGTAGGGTTCTTTGAAAAAAGTTGTTATTGTCATCACTTATCATAGCAAATCTATTTTTACCAACTCTTACTAAACCCTCAAAGTTATCTACACTCCAACCCTTATGGCTATTCATCTTTAGAAGAACCTCTGTTTTACACATACCGTCTACTCTTTTGTTTAAATAGACTCTCTTTAGAGTAATAATAAATGGGTTCATATAGCCCGTAAAAGAACGCTCTAGTACAAGTAAATTTCCATCGTCCATCACCTCTATGGCAGTTACAGATGACCTATCTTCTGGCTCTGATTTAAAGTGCCATTTTTTACCACCTAATGAGTAGATGGTTTGCTTTTTTTTGTGGTACTTCTTTAAAGGCCACTCTGTTGCTGTTAAAATACCATACTTTTTATGCCAAGCTAAAGCTTCTAAAGATTTGTTTTTACTTCTAAAGTTTTTACTTTTTGTAAGACTTTTGGGAAGTTTATATTTTTTTATCTCTCTTCCAATACTTTTAGAGTTTTTATGAAACCATGCAACTTTTGCTTCACCCTCAAAAGAGATGAGTAGTCTATTGTTACCATCAAGAGTTAAACCCTCACTATCTCTTTTGTATTTTTTCCATTTTTTTCCATTTTTCTTTTTGAGCTTTACACCATTTAAAGGCTCTAAAAATTCTATTTTATCTGTAAACTCTGCGTTAAATGTAAAAAGTCTACCCTTATCACTAATCATATATAGCTTTTTATCTTTTTTAGAGTATGCTAAGTCAGAGAGTTCACTAAATCCAACTCCATCAATGTCACTATATACTATCTCTTTTTGGTCTAGTATTTTAATTTTTTCATAAATGTTTGTCTCTAAAGATGGTGTTATATTGGTAGAGAAGGAGTTAGCTTCTAGTGTGATTAGGCAAAGTAGAGTTAAAAAAAGTAACTTCACTCTTTTACCTCATCTTCAGGGAAGAAATATACCATAACCAAAATAAGAGCAACAGCAAAGTCTATGGCTATATCAGCATAGTTAAATACAGCAAAATTAAAGCCACAATGCCACGCTATATAGTCAACTACTGCACCATGAGCAAAACGATCATACACATTACCTAAAGCCCCTCCTATAAGAAGCCCTACAGGAAATGAGTATCGTCTTAAGTAACCCTCTTTTAAAACCATATAGAGAATACCTACTACAAATAATGCTTGAATCCATTTAAGGTATGGACCCATAAAAGCAAACAGAGAAAATGCAACTCCTTTGTTGTAATGTAGACTTAAATCTATACAATCCCCTGCTCTATAGTACCCCTCTACAAAAATAGACTTTATTCCTTGATCTATGATGAATGTACCTATGGCTGTAAGTAGAAAAATAGTAAAGATTCTCATTAGACCAATGCACCTTTAAAAAATGCTTTACACTCTGCCATCATCTCTTCAAGAGGCTCTTCCTCTTTGCCCTCAAGAAGAAGACGAATTTTATTTTCAGTACCAGAGTATCTAAACAGATGTCTCATATTTTTAGACTCAACTTTAGCCTTAAGCTCTACTAGCCCTTCTATCTCTTCAAATGCTCTTTTCTCTTCTACAAGTAGGTTTACCAAAAGTTGAGGGTAAGACTCATAAGGGTTAAATACTTCACTAGCTGGTTTATTTAACTCAACTAAATATGCTAATGCTTGCAAAGCTGATGAGATTCCATCACCAGTCTTTGCATAGTCTGAAAATATAATATGCCCACTCTGCTCTCCTCCAAAATTCATACCCTCTTTTTGCATTAACTCAACTACATTTTTATCTCCAACTGATGACCGATGAAGTTTTAACCCTTCATTCTCAAGATACTCACCTAGCCCCTCATTACTCATAACAGTAGCAACCATTCCTCCACCTTTTAGAGTTCCTTGATTTTTTAGATGTACAGTAAGGACAGCCATAAGTTTATCACCATCAACTACCTCTCCCTTCTCATCTACAATTACAAGTCTATCTGCATCACCATCTAAGGCAATACCTATATCTGCTCTCTTCTCAAGTACCTCTTTTGCAAGATTTTGAGGTGCTGTTGCCCCACAGTTTTCATTTATGTTAAAACCATCTGGTTTATCTGCTATTACAACAACATCAGCACCCAACTCATTTAAAATAGTAGGTCCTACTATATACCCTGCTCCATTAGCACAATCTATAACTACTCTTTTCCCTGTTAAAGTTAAATTTTTAGGAAATGAGTTTTTAATGTGTACAATGTATCTACCTATAACATCATCAATTCTTTTTGATTTACCTATATTTTTATCTGTAACTTGTGCATTATCTATCTGCATTTGGTCATTAAAGATATACTCTATTTTTTCCTCTTCATCACGATTTAGTTTATTTCCTTCTGAATCAAAGAATTTTATACCATTATCATAATATGGATTATGACTAGCCGAAATCATAATTCCTGCATCACATCTCATATTTTCTGTTAAAAATGCAATAGCTGGTGTAGGCATAGGTCCTACTTGGATAACATCATAACCAACAGCTGTTAACCCTGCTACTATTGCATTTTCTACCATATAGCCACTTCGTCTTGTATCTTTACCTACTAAAATTTTATTTGTTTTTGAAAATTGTCTAAAATATATACCTGTAGCCATTGCTAATTGCATAGCACTAGCTGCTGTTACTTTTTTACCTGCCTTACCTCGTACCCCATCTGTTCCAAATAGTTCCACTATAAATCCTTAAATAGTTTAAAATAATAGCTTGATTTTATCTGAATATCTATTAAATCCAACTATATACAAGTTGTTAATAAGTTTTTAATCTTCTTTTAGATATTATTCGCGAACTATTTTCACTCTTATATTATTGAGGGTAATAACAATAAAGGAATTCAAATATGGCACATAACAAGTCAGCTAAGAAGCGTATTTTGCAAACTGCTGTAAGAACTGAGAGAAACAGATATTACAGAACAAGAATCAAAAACATCGTTAAAGCAGTACACGAAGCAGTAGAAGCAGCAGATAAAACAGCAGCAGCAGAGGCTTTTAAAATAGCAAATAAACAGATCCATTCACTAGTTAGCAAAGGTTTCATTAAGAAACAAACTGCATCTAGAAAAGTAAGCCGTCTTCATAAAATGGTAAATAGCGTAGCATAATTTATGCTATACCGATGCACAATTTATTGTGTATCGTACTCTCTTAAATAATCCAACACAAAGAACACCTATGTTCAAAGAAAAACTTAAACCCTTTATAGACAGATATAACGATATAAACGAACTTCTAAGCGCACCAGATATTGCTAGTAACATTGAAAAAATGACTGAACTAAGCAAAGAGCAAGCTGGACTTAATGAACTTGTAGAGAAAGCTCATCTATACATAGAGACAGCTAACTCTATAGCTGAGAATAAAGAACTACTAGGCGATAGTGAACTAGGTGATCTTGCAAAAGAAGAACTCTCTGAGCTAGAGCCTATGCTTCCTAAACTAGAAGATGAGATAAAAGTACTCATGATTCCAAAAGATAAAGATGATGACAAAAATATTATTTTGGAATTGCGTGCAGGTGCAGGTGGAGATGAAGCTTCCCTATTTGTTGCAGATATATTTAAAATGTATACCAGATACGCAGAGCAAGTTGGCTGGAAAATAGAAATAGTAAGTACAAGTGATGGTACAGCTGGTGGATACAAAGAGATTATAGCTGAAATAAAAGGTGAAAATGTTTACGCAACATTAAAGTATGATGCAGGTACACACAGAGTACAAAGAGTACCAGACACAGAGACACAAGGTCGTGTACATACATCTACCATAACAGTAGCAATCATACCAGAGGTTGATGATGTTGAAGTAGACATAAAACCAAATGAAATTAAAATGGATGTTTATCGCTCTAGTGGATGTGGTGGACAATCGGTAAACACAACAGATTCAGCTGTTCGTTTAACTCATATACCTACAGGTATAGTAGCAGCTATTCAAGATGAAAAATCTCAACATAAAAACAGAGCAAAAGCTATGAAAATTCTTAAAGCAAGAGTATATGAAGCTGAGCTACAAAAACATTTAGATGAGACTTCAAGTCAGAGAAAACTACAAGTAGGTTCAGGTGCAAGGTCTGAGAAAATCCGTACCTATAACTACCCACAAAATCGTCTAACAGATCATCGTATAGGACTTACTTTATATGCTCTTGATGATATTATGAATAACGGTAATCTTAAATTAGTATTTGATCCACTTCTAGCACATGCAAGAACAGAAGCCATTAAAGAAGCAGGTCTATAAATCATCTTTAAACTCTTATGTTATAAAGTGTGTTTACAAGTAAACACACTTTAAAAATTATGAAATATCAACTAAAATATTCATAGAAACTATTTAATTTTACTAATAAGTTAGAAATAAACTTAATTTTTTTATATCTTGCGTATTTCTTATAACAACTTTATCTTTATTTCCTTTATAATTAAATAATAAAATAAAATACTAGGAATATAGATATGAAATTTATAAATAAGCTTGCATTAACAGCAGTGACTTTAGCACTTACAACACAACTTATGGCAACAGATAGCAAAATTAAAATGTATGATTTAAATGACTCTATATGGGCAAAAACAACAGATCTTCAAAAAAGACTTCCTCCAAAAAAGATGCCAATGGTTCAATCAGATAATAGTGGAAAACCATTAACAGATATAACTATGATTGCTGATCGTCAAGCAGCTATGAATCAAGTTACTGCATATAGTTTTCTAATTGATGAAGATAGATGGGAAGCTTGGTTTGCACTATATAGTGATGATATTGTTTTTGAAACAACAACACCATGTTTTGGTACAATTAGAACTGTAGGTAAAAAAGCATTTAGAAAATTTGTTGATGTACGATTTAGAGGTCCAGGAAGTGAAAACAAAAATTTTGCACATAGACACACTATGGGCAATATGCATGTTGCTTATCAAGATAAGGAACGCATAGAAATAAGAACTTATATGCTAATCTCTGATGCTTTCCCTGATGGTAGCTTTAATCTTTTCACAAGTGGAACTTATAATGCTACTTTAAAAAAGAGAGATGGGAAATGGGTTATAACAAGATGGTATATTGAAGTAGATGGAACAGTTCCAAAATCATCTATACCAAAAATGGAAGGTATTGAGTATATTCCAGACCCTAGAAAAGAGTGTAAATAAAGGTTTTAAATCCCTTTGCTTAATAAGGATTATTTTCCTTATGCTACTACTAAACAATAGAAGTAATAACTGTATATTACTTCTATATCTTTTATCTAATTATAATAAAAATCAAAAAAAATATCATACTCTATAGATATATTGTAAACAATATACACTTTCAATAATACTATAACTAAAAGTTTAAAGAAATAGCCCCAATTAATATTTTGCGTGATATAATTACTTAAAGAACTAAGTTTAAAACTTAAATATTTAAAGGAGATTAATCATGAATGTTAAAAAACTAAATGAGGCTATAGCCACACTAAAAGAAGATGTAGGTGAAGGTTTACTAGCTTGTGATATTTTTACTGTAGCTGATGGTATGTCAATAGCAGGATACAACCCTCAACCAAAGGCAAGTGCATTATTCAATAAACTTACTACTGATATGATGAAAACACTTAGAGGGGCTAACTTTCCTAACCTAAATAAATACTATATCTTAGACTTAGAGGGAGACCACATGGTTATTATACTTCCTATGGGTGACTATAGATGGGGTATGCTCTTTAATAGTAAAAAAATTCAACTAGGTATGCTACTAAGTATTGCTATACCAAATAGTGTAAAGGCTTTTGAAGAGGCATTATAATCTAATTATATGGATAGTTACCATATAATTATCCATATCATAAGAGAAAGGAGTGTCATGGAAAATAGTAAAATAGAGACTAATAAAAAATATATAGATACCATAGCACACTTCAAAGAAGAAACTTTAAATAATATAGCATTTAAAGATATAGTCTCTATACTTGAAAAAACTATCCAAAATATTGTTGATATTCAAGAAATTTGTATAATATCTATAAACAATCAAAATGAACAACTCACTTATATAACAGATAATATTACTTTACCTATTGTAAATGATGGTGGGAGCATAGTTTTAGAGAGTTTCTATAAACAAACTGATGCTATTATCTCTCATGCACGAAGACACTCTCTATATAGACAGAAATTTGATAATCCTAATAATATTAAGGCTGAGTCTATTATTGTCATCCCTAAAGTAATAAATAGTCAAATTACACTATTGCTTAAAATAATTTCTACTAAAAAAAATTGGAATATAGATAGTAATACAATTAACTTTCTTCATAAAATTTTTTCTCTATTAAAATATAAAGACTATAAGAAAAAAGTTACAACATCTCCTCTCATAAAAAAATATAATAACATAATATTGGACATAAGAAGTATTACCATACTTGCTATAGATAACAGCTCAATTATTTTAAGACTTATTAAAAGAAGTCTACAAGGATACAATGTTAATGTTCTTACAACTAGCAATAATATAAAAGGTATCTCTATATTTGAAAATAATAGAATAGATTTAATTTTTATAGATGAAGCTATGAATGGTCTTTGGGGACATGAAGCTATAAGTAAAATTAGATCTATAGAAAAAAAATCTCAAGCCAAACCAGTACCAATTATAGCTCTGTTAACAGATGATACACCAGAGACTAAAGCTCTACTAATAGACGCTGGAGTAACAGAAATTATCTACAAACCTATAGTACCAAAAACTGTACATACACTAATGAAGAGATATATAAAAACTTATCATAACTTATCAAAACCTAAATTTAAATTTAGTACTACTAAAACTACTTACAAATAAAATACTAATAATAAAAATAAAAAATACTTACTTTTAAAACCTAAATTAACCTTTTAGTACTATAATAAGCCAAATTTTACATATTGGATATACTATAATGATTAAACAGATTATGCCTCTTAGCCTTATTGTTGCTCTTCGCTTTTTTGGACTCTTTATTGTTCTTCCTGTCCTCTCCATTTATGCACTTGAGATGGATGGTGCTACACCATTTTTAGCAGGTCTTGTTGTTGGTGGTTATGCACTTACACAAGCTGCCTTTCAAGTACCTTTTGGTCTTATGAGTGATAAAGTTGGTCGTAAGAAAACTCTTCTTTTTGGACTTCTCATCTTCATAGCAGGTTCGGTTATAGCTGCTATGAGTGACAACATATATATGCTTCTTGTAGGTAGGTTTCTGCAAGGTGCTGGTGCTATTGGCTCTGTAGTATCTGCAATGATAGCCGACCTTGTAAAAGAGGAGCAGAGAGCGCATGCTATGGCTATTATGGGTGGTACGATTGCTCTTAGTTTTGCTGCTGCTATGATTATTGCTCCTATTGTTGGTGGTCATTGGGGCATAGACAAACTCTTTTGGCTTACTGCTATCTTATCTGTTATGGCTATAGCCATCCTATTTACAGCTGTTCCACAACCTCCTAAAATAGTCCACTCATATAGTGAAGATGAGTCTAAAATGTTAGATGTTTTTAAAGATAAGTCTCTAACTCGTATGTATATAACTTTTCTTTTTCACTCATCTATTATGACTATGGCTTTTTTCATAATCCCTATGGTTATGACACAATCTTTAGATGATGGTGGTTTTGGTTGGCAGAAAACTGAACTATGGAAAGTCTATCTACCTGCTATGGTATTTGGTCTTGTAGCTATGGGTCCTGCTGCTGTATTTGGAGAGAAATATAGTAAGGGTCGTGAAGTGTTTATGGTCTCTGTTGCTGTCATCTTTTTAGGTTTCTTAGCTATGGGATTTGCTACTACTCCTTGGCTATTTATAGTAGGTGTTGTACTATTTTTCATCGGCTTTAATATGTTTGAGCCTCTACTACAAAGTTTTGTAGCTAAGTTTGCAAAAGTTCACCAAAAAGGTGCAGCCCTTGGTGTAGCAAATACATTTGCCTATGTAGGCATATT
>Ga0256827_10000220_pt1 | contig 33793 bp, 36 predicted proteins | sample CV84metaG_FD_185977 | JGI IMG/M metagenome (GOLD analysis project Ga0256827, IMG submission 185977) | Hydrothermal vent microbial communities from East Pacific Rise, Pacific Ocean - CV84 | ecosystem: Environmental > Aquatic > Marine > Hydrothermal vents | place: Pacific Ocean: East Pacific Rise...
CTTGATTATGAAAATAAATGGTCATTGACGTCTTGCCGTCTTTTTTAATTCCTTTGATTTCATCGATGAAGATGTCTGTTTCTCTGTTGATTTCTTTGATTGCTTTGTTGAGGAAGATTTGCTTTATTTGTGATACTGCTTTTTTTCCATGCTTTTCAGGATCAAATCCCAAAACCCTATTCCAAGTTTCTAAAGAGCGTTCTATTTTCCCAAGTTTCTCATAATCTTTACAAAGCTCATAAAGAATTTTAGAATAAGTTAATTTTAATTTGGTTTGGATTTTTAGATAAAGTTTTGCAAATGGTTTAACATTGTAAATCCAACCTAGTAAAATTTCAGGCTCTAATTGATAAGTGACTTTATTTGAATTGGTGATTCTTGTATAATTCCTTAATAAAGACATAGATTTCACAGCATGAATTTCGCCAAGTATTTTATCCTGTTTGAATTTCCCAAGATCTACTTTGATGGTTTGTAAAGCACCTAAAATATTAGACAATTCGGTTTTGTTCTGTCTCATTTGATATGTTTCGGTGAATGCACTCAAATCATTTAAATCAATTTCAAAAGTTTGTACTTCTAAAAATTGGAATAAACCCTCATCATCTTTAGTCTTAAGAAACTCCTTAAATAAATCAGCAATTCCTTTTTTCTTATATAATTGCTCTCTTGCTGAATAAGCCAAAAAATTTAAAGCGTCGTGTTGAGTTGGTGTCAGAGAATAAAAATCATAACCTTTTAGTCGCCCCTTTTTTATAATGGGTATTTTGTATTCGGAGGAAATGATTGCGCTAGGTTTATGCCATTTCTTAATTTTTGGTAATTGCAATCTAAAAATTTCTAACTCAATCATGACACTCGGTTTTAACATAATCATCATTTCAGGGATTAGTCTATTCATTTCATCTACAATGGTTTGATCTAATTCTTCATCAGGAATAGAATTTAGCTCTCTCCATTTTCGTACAATTTTATCAGGATACTTCTCGAAAATTGATTTTTGGTCTTTTCGATTTTCTTTTGTTTTAATTTCTTTTTCTTTCTTCTCTTTGGTGTCCTGAAGATCCAAATCAATTTCCTTGAAATCCAAATCAATCTCAAAATCAGAGTTACGTACATTGAAGATTACGGAATCAACTAATTTTTCTTTGATCGAAACATCGAACCATTCGGTACCTCCGGTTCCGTTTTGTTGTTCTAATCTATTTTTGTGAAACAATCTGTGTAGGATTTTCTCAAGGAATTGAATGTCTTGGTCTTCTCCCTCGAAGTACAATGATTTGGTCCAGTCAATTACGTAGTCCTGATTCAGTTGATGGAATCTATTGTTGTCAGTTGCTATCCCTATTTTGATCATTTCTTGATTTTGGTGTTGTACAAAGTACAGGAGTCTTTTGTGTTCGTATTTGGTTGTTGGGGTTCTTGAGGTTGTCATGTTGATTTCCTATTTTTTAATTTAATTTTGTAAAATTAAATTTGTAGAAGGACAGATGATTTTGATTTCCGTCATTTTCTTTTGAGGTCGTAGTTCAAAAGATTACTTCTACTTTCTTATTATTTTACATTAAACTTATTTATACAGAAAAATCGAATATTTTACGAAAAAAGTCCATTACTTGTCACTAACTACAATATAACTTTTTTTCTCCCAAGCATCAAATAACCACATCTCCCACTACCTCAATTCAGTCATCAATTCTCCTAAAGAATAAGAAAGAATATTAAAGAAAGGACTTCCTCATTATCTTGACAGATAATTCGTTGTCTGAACTTCTCTTCATTCATTTCACTTTCCGTTTCACTCCAAGCTCCATTCAATCGAGTGAGTTATCTAGTTCTTCGAACATGGCTTCGCCACCCTTCGGGAATTTATTTAAATTATTAAAAAAAGAATTCAAGAAAAATCTTATCTAAAAAGATCATGAAAATGAATTCAAAAATGACAGAAAAAGACTCTTTTCCATCAATTTATCAGAACTCCATAATGTGACTGAAATGACCCTTATTTTTATAGGGTTAAAATAAAGGTTTTAAAATTTAATTTTGATTAAGATCCCAAGTATCAATTTCTGCTTGAATAGAATTAACTAATTCGGCAAAATCCTGAACCAAAAGAACTAATTCATCATTTTTAAAATTTTCCAAAGGGATTTTAACAAAAGGAGTACAGTGTTCATCTAGTATATCATGATATACTTTTCTACAAGCATTTAACTTATCAATGTACTCATCAAACTCTTGTTGAGTTTCAAATATTTTATTTTCTGGTTTCATTTTCTTACCTTTAATTATTTAGATAAGAAAATTATACCATAAGAAGCTTAAAGTGAAATTAACAAGAACATCCAGAATCACAAGATGAACTGCCTGAATCATAACTTGAAGATGAAGGTTCTGATTTGTAAGGTGTGTTTGTTGATTGAGAAGGTGAATCCATAACCGATCCTAAAATCATACTATTAGATAAATCATCTGTAGAATAATTATCTTGTTTTTTAGTTGTTTGAGTTGTTTGGGAAGGTTTCTTTTGATTATTTAAAATATTGATAACATTCTTAGTATCATTAGTATTCAAATTTTGAGAAATAGCATTCTGAAGCATTTGAACCTTAGTTTCTAAAAATTTGATGTCTTGTTTGAGAGAAATAATCTCATCATCTTTATCCAAAGAGTCACGGATTACATTTTGTAGGTTGGTGTTAGTGTTTTCTTTTGTAGAAAACCAATTAAAAATATTGAACATGTGTTTATTCCTTTTTAGGTTGTTTTAGAAATCTTATCAAAAACAACCTAAATAGAAACTTAATATAACCTACCGTTTAAAGTAATTCAAAATTTTTAACCAAATTTCTTTTAATTTACAAACAAAACCACATGGTTCATCAGGTACAATTGGTTCATCAGGTACAATTGGTTCATCAGGTACAATTGGTTCATCTTTCTTTAAAAATTCAGTACAAACCCAAACATCGTGAACATCTTTCTTTGTAACATCATAACTTAATAAGAAATAACCTTTATCACCCCATTCAGTTGTCCAAGAGTTTTCTATGATGAAACCTTCAAGTTCATCATCATAACCAACAATAGTCATTGCATGACCACCAATAGAATCGTTATGAACACCCTTATAGTTGTGATTCTCTAAAGGTCCATTAATGTAGTAAAAGTCCTTTCCTAAAGTCATTCCTAAAGTTACAGGCAGTCCTTTAGATAAAGCTATTTTAATAGAAGTGATAGTTGAATCAGGAGCTACTATTGTTTCTAAATAACTAAAACCTTCAATACGTTCATATTTTTGAAGTATCTTATCTTTTGCTCTTTCATAGGAATTTTCATCAGGTTTATCATTAACTTTAGATTCATCAAAAGTCCACGATTTTTCAGGACAAATGCCATGACGTTTAACCATTTTGAAACCATCTCTTACATAAGCACCTTTATCTTGCTCTTTCAATTGTTTATAAGGTTCTCTTAAATTATAATATAAGAATAATCGAGATAAGTCCTCAAATTTATTTTCTTGGGTTAATAAAATTTCTAGTGCTGAAACTGTTGCATTTGCTACACAAGATCCTGTTCGTTTTTGGTCTTCAATCTTTCCTGCAAATTCTCTTAAATCAACTTTTTTAGGAATATCTATTCCTTGAGAAATACTTTCAGGTTGGAATATTAAATCTCTTTGATCTTCTCTATCAGGCATCAAGTGGGTTAAATAGTATTTTGAAATATCTTTTGTCATGTAGTCTCTTTTTCTTTTCATTTCATTTTACATTTTTTAAAGCATGAAAATATCATCCATTTCAGGATTATACAGTTCCGTTTGTTGATTTTCAAGAGCTGTTTGAAGTACTTTAGGATGATTTCTCAAATACTTTTCTACTTCTTGTAATTCTTTTTTTCTAGGTGAAGTTTTCTGCTTTCTGATTACTTGAAAAGTAAGTGTATTAGCAAGAATAGAAGGATCTAATCCTTTCTCTTCTACTAAATATTTCAATGCTTTCATATTTGAAAAAGTAGCAGCGTACAATAAGAGTTTGTTCATTTCAGCATAATGCATATCATCTATTAAATCAACACATTCAAAAAAATAATCATTTCTTTTCTGAATTAGAATTCCAAGAGCTCTAGCAATATTTGCACTTCCTTTTTCATGAGGTGGAATTTTAATTTTTAAATAATCTAGTACTTCTGAGGTACTTTCAAAAGATGCATTCTGAAATAATTGAGTCATGGAATAACCACCCTCATTGCCTTCAAGAATCTCTTTGACTGTTTTTAAATCACCTTTTTAATAGCTTTATTCAATTGTGGGTTATTCATCTTATACCTCTATCCAAATATGAAAAGGTCATTCATTTCATCAGGTAAGAATTGTTTCAATTTAGGATTTTCCTGATAATGCTTAAAAATTAAATCTAAAAACTTCTTTTTATTTTTGAATTCATCTGTCATTGAATCCTCAATAAAAACAAAATAAGTTACATCGATTAATAATTTTTCTACTTGTTTCCAGAATTTATCATCATTGAAAAAGAACTCTTTAATCATATCATTTGCATTTAGAATTAAAGGAAGTAGAGTTGTTGTCAATCCTACCGATCTTTGAGACCAAGAATCTTCGATAAGATTTATAGGATCATTATGAAGTACAAAGTATTGTAATACCCATCCATCTATAAATTTTCCTCTTTTTTTAAATCCTAATTCTCTTACCTTTCGGAATTCTTCTGTCAGACCATTTTGATAATAGACGTAAAGGATTTCTCCTATGAAATTACTCATAGGTATTGAATCAATAACACTAATATCTTTTCGTATGAAAGTTAAAATTTCAGCATCATAATGGGTTTCCATTACATATTTTAGTTTCTCATATGTCGCTATCTGATTACTTACTTCTAATGTTCTTAACTTTTTCATGATGACCTTTTGAGTTTATTTATTCGTTTTAACCTTCTAAATTCATAGCCATTTCTTTCATTTCTAAACATCTTTCAAGAGTGTCCGTAGAATCTTTATCTTCTCTTACCTCAACAAATCTAGGATGAGATAAAGCATAGTAATCATGTCCTCTTGCTTTTGATAAATCATTAAATTGAACTGTGATAATTTTACCTATCCAAGACTCTCGGTCATTGTTAATTTCTTCAAGAAGATCATCTGAAAAACCTGAAGTCGATCCTTTAATAGTTCCTTCATCATTTTCAAATGTTAATGAACCGAAAGTTTCTTCTCTTTTAGTTCCTTTTGTTCCTTCAATGAATCCTGTAACACGAACATCTGCCTCAATCTCTAATTTTAGTTTCAGTTGTTGTTTCTGAGTACCATCTTTAAACACGAAAGAATAATCTTTTAGTATTGCTCCTTCTAATCCAGCATTCATTTTTTCAGAAGTAAATTGAAGAGCCTCTTTTAAATTTTGAACTTCTTTATGTTCAATCACCCTGATTCTAGGATGGTTAATTTCTTCAATACATTCTCGAAGGATTTGAAATCTTTCTTTGTATTTCATTTTAGGAGTATTCTTTTTATCTTTAAGACCTGCTAATTGATAATCTTCTTCCGAAACATAATCCCATAAATCAATGATGATGTCCTCTTCTGGAACATTATCAGAATTTAATAATCCATTACCTATTTGTCTAGGTAAGATATACTCTTCATTATTTTCTTCTGATTCTTTGAATTTATCTTTTATCTCTTGAGCAAGATTTGTATCATTTTTCTTATCTTCTTTTTCGATTTTAGGGATAATTAAATCCAACACAGCTTGAGAACATTTAACAGTCATTTCACCCATTAGATAACCGTTTCTACTCATTTTCATGAATTGAGGTGCTAGAGTACTGTACTGGTAACTTTCGCCACTACGAGAGATGAATGACACCTCAGAAGACTTATTAATTTCTCTGTACGTTCCATCGGCTTTAAGATTAACGATAGCAGGATAAGAGATGTTTTTGAATGAACTCTTTTTAGTTTTACCATTAGGAAGTTTTAAATCTTTATGACCTATGTCACATCTCATGTAACAAGGTTTTGTTATTAATCCTTTGATTACTTTGTTAATGTTAGTTCTTCCCATGTTGATTTTTAAATCTCTATCAAGGATCTTTTTAATTACCTCTTGATCATATTTTGAAATGTTTTCGAGAATTGTTTCGACAAGAGTGATAGCTGCATTTCCTGTTACTTCTCTAGAAGCTAATCTTTCTAATTCGTCTAAAGCCCATTCCAAATCGTTTTCACCTTCAGCTGATGAAGGGGTAACATTCTTCATAGTGACACCAAATGAATAAGCTACTTTATCATAAGTCATTTTAAGAACTCTTATTAGTAAAGAATTATCTTTATGGTTTTGTAACACTGCTATTTTATCGTTTGTGGAATTTGTTTCGTTGAATTCATTAATGATTGATAATATTGACACCTTAAGATCCTTTTTGTTTTTGGTAGTCTAATTATATCAAAAAGGATCTTAAAATTACTTTAAATCTTATTTTAGGAGGTGAACTAGTGTCGGACTCGAACCGACTAAACACCTTATCGTCTGTACCGTACTTCATTTTGGATGAATCGAACACCCTAACGCAGTCTATCCTATTTTCATACTAGTTCATGTTTTGAGTCTCGCTGCAATTTAATGTCAAAGGCAAGGAAGCAACATTTTGCATTACATCGATTCTTCGATCGACACTCAACTCAATCCGATTTATTGTTTCTATGTTTCTAAAATCTACCATTTAAGGTTGGTCACCTATAAGAAAGAAGATTCATTTTTTGACATTATTTAGTGATTTCCTATTTCATCTCAAAGGATGTAAGGAGAAGAACTAAATATCATCCATTAACTTGGTGGGACTCGAACTCACAACACGGATAATTCCTACCTGCTCTACCAATTACAGCTACAAGTAAATGAATCTTTCCTTCTTATAGTTAAATTATATCAAAAAGAAGCTTAAATTAAAATAAACCTAACATAACCTAATATTTCTATTCAATCCAGTATATTTTGGTTTTGTTCTTCTTATCTCTTCGAGTTTAGATAATTTTGGTTCTTCTTCGACAGATTCTTCATCTTCCCATTCATTACCTACACTAAGATTGGCAAGAATCCCAGAGCGCATGGATTTCATTGTAGGAGCTTCATCTTCCCATTCATCATTGTCATCAGAATTTTTATTTTCCATTGAATCTATGATCTTGCCTAAGGTTTTATACAGTTTTTTTAATTCGTTTAATTCATTCATAAACTTATTTTACATTTTTAAAAAAATTACGCAAAATCATATTTTAAAATTAATGCTTTAGCTGCTAATCTACTTCCATCTTTGTTCTCGTAAAAATCATCTATTTCATCTATGATGTGATAAGGCATTGTTTCTAAATTAGCCTTGACTAGTTTTTTATAGATTCTGAACCTTCGAGGTTCACCCATTACTTTGACATCTGAATTTTGTTTCTTCTCAAGGTAATCACTCATGAATGAAAAAACATATGATAAGATTTTTATAAAATTTAAATCTTTGTCGGCATTACCATCTTTTCTTATGAAATTTTTATCCTGGATTAAGTTTTTAAGAGTTTTACGATCATCAGTTTTGAGTGCAACGACTAACTTACGAAATTTCCCTTCAATGAATCGTCCAAAATGAGGTTCTAAATACCCTTTATTCATAACTAGAACAGAGTAAAACCAAATATCATCTACTTTAAATGTACACATCGATCTATATCTATCCACATCGTAAAGCCATTCAATAGCTTTAGCATATTCTCTTCCGATTAATTGATAATCTGTTCTTTTAGTCAATTTCACTTCCATCAAATCCTCTAAACGCATTTACTTTCCTTTTAAATCTATTTATTCATTTTACCATCGTACACCTTAAAATCAAATAAATAAATGAAAAAAGAGAAGAGAATGACATACAATGCACTAGTGAGAAAAGAATGGGTTAAATTCATAAGAAGTCATATGAAGAAATTAGGTTATCAAAAAGTAAACAATGATACGATTAAAACAAACATCACGAATAAAATGACATTTAGAGTTCCTGGTTCTGATTTTCAATATGTAGTTATCGGAACCACAATTTATGATAATTCTTATATTCTGAATTTTAATTTCTATTTTCAAGGATTTGAAGACAAAGATGCTGAAGTTGCTAGAAATGATTTTTCTAAAAAATTTAACTGGTTTGTTTACACTATTGATTCAGGATTTTTTTCTGATGACCATGGTAAAGAACTTGTAAAAGATTTTGTTGAAAAATTCACAGAATTTCAAATCAAATATGAAGAATTTTTTAAAAAATCTCCTAAACTGTTCATTGATAGTTTTGAACAGGCTGAGCTGTACGGGAATGATTTATCATTATTTAAAAAATTTAATGTCACTGCTATCGGAGAATTAACTAAAAATCATCCTAAATTCCAGAGTGAACTATTTAAGAGGACTGGAGATCGTTCATTCCTTTCAAAAGAAACGAATGAACTTTTCCTTTAAAGGAATGATTGTATTTTCTTTGTTCGATTAAGAAAATCTTCTGTTTTAGAAATCATTTGCATAACTTCGGTGATTGCTAAATTGTAACCTATTGACATTTCGTCAGACATCTTATCTGAAGAAATGTTTTTAAGCATATTCACTAATTGTTGTTTTAAATCTTTTTCATAATTCATTCTTAAACCTTATGTTTCACAACTTCCATAATTTTTTCTATTTTATCAGAATCTAAATTATTCCAAGCTGATTTACCCATAGCTACCAAAGTATCTTTGAACGCTTCGTTACTAATACCATGATCTTTAGCTTCAACGATTGTCTCAACATAACCAACAATCATTTTAATTTCATTATTAGAAATTAATGGTTTGACTAATCCTAAAGCAATACTTAAATAATGCCAGAACTTACCTAACCAACCTTTAGCTTTTTGAGAGGGGTCTGTTTTAAACTCCACATCTACACCATCATCTATAATATCAGCTATTTTAGTAAGATCAGAATCTTTAATATCATTCCATTTAGACTTAGCCATTTTCGTAACTATTTCTTTCACAGAATCATCATTGATTCCTGCTGCTTTCTGTTCAACAATCTCATCAATTGTTCCTATAATCGCTTTTGCGACTGGTTTGTCTTCTACTAATACTTTACTAGCATCAACAACATCATCTATCATATTCCAATATTTCATTTTCATTGGGTTCTCCTTTTGTAAGTTAAAATTATTTATTTCTTTTTTAAAAAAGAAAGACATCTTTCATTTCTTTACTTATGTATTTTACATCATTAGTTAATTTGAACATGGCGTCTAAAACTTTTATATCTTTATCAAATGGTTGTAAGGGTTCTAAGGTCATTATTCTTTTAAAAAGGGATTCTAAGCGAGATTCATTCTCTGCCACTTCAATAATATGAAGAAGCAATTTCTTTCCATATGGTTTATCAAATTCAAATTTATCCATCCATTTTTCAAAAGTAATTTCATTTAATAAACCAAACAATAAATTATGAAGCTGAAAAGGATATTTTTTCATTTCGATTAATTTGTTTTGTATTATTAATTTTTTCTCTTTATCGAATGATTGATATAAATTATCTGGTTGTTTTCCTGATTCTAAAAAATACCCTAAAAGATATTGACTTACAAATAATTGTGATATTCCGAATTGCAAATTTTCTGTGAAATCAATCATACGTTTGAATAAAATTTTAGAAACATCTCTTTGTATTAAATTGGATATAATTGGTGTATCAACGAGAGATGAGTTATTTTTTACTTCACTAAAAATATCTTCAATATTTCTTTCCGTCAATTTGATGTTTTGGGAAATTAATTCGAGTGAATCTTTTTTATCAGCATCACTATCTAATGATAAAATTTTTTTCAATTCTTCATCAAGTTTTTTACCACCTACAATCGTTTTATAAAATGTTTTTTTACCTTCTTTTGCTCTTTGTTCTTCTTGCATATCATCCGACATAGGTGTTTTTCTAGAAGCTAATGCAATGTATGGGTCTGAATCAAATGCACCAAATTCATCATTATATAAATTCATAAGTCGATTTATTTGTTCTTCAGTCAGGGTTTCGCATCTTAACAAATAATTAATTACTACTTTTCTCCGAGTGGAACCATAAATTTCATCATCCGTCAACTCATCAATCCATTTATTATTGAAATTATCCATAGTAACGATATTTAATAGTGAACGTTTTCCTTCATAGTTAACCAAAGTAGTACTCTGTTCCCTAACAATAAAGAAGAATAATTCTTCAAGTAAAGGAGTACTAACTTTTAGTTTAGCTTGAAATAGCATGTATGGAAAAGTGTATGATTCATCACTTTTATAATAATCTAAATATAATTTAATAACAGTTTCTTTTGTTTTTTGAGAAAGTTTATGAATACTATCATGATTTGGAGAATTAAAACTTTTAATAAAATTTGTTGAAGGATGTTTGGTGACAACATAGTATACTAACTCATCATCTCCTAATGCTACAATAGCATCCATTAATTCTTCCTTGTTACTTATTTCCAAATATTCTTTCAATTCATCAGATGACATTTTAGAAAGGATTCTATTTAAAGTGCTTCCGTATGTTGAGCTCTCTTCTTCAAGATTCTTTTTAATAGCCTCTTTTTTTAAATCTTTTGGAATATCAGTCCTATCAATGTAATTCCCCCATTGAAGTTTATTAAAAGGAACTACTTCAAAAATCTTTTCATGTAGTTTTTTTGAGATACTATTTTTTCTTAGGCAAAGTTTATTAAAAAAACCTATTACGTCTAACTCAGTATTTTTCTTTTTCAATTCAATATATTCAATCACCACATCATCATTCGTTTCACTACCATACTGCAAAATATCATTAAATAATAGTGGTTCTTCTTTTAAAAGGACTCTTGCAATATTTGATGGAAGATTAGGATTGAATACTAGTGCTTGTCTTACTTGAAGAACTCTATCTTTGGATAGTTTTTCAAATTGTTTTATTGTTAATAGGGGATTTGCTATGATTGCAGTTCTGTCCACTTTCTTTCTTGAATTAACATATTCTGATATTGTTTCAGGATCAGTAATATTTTGAAGATCTGTAAAAATATTAAGTAATTTTTGTTGTTCTAATTTTTCTATTAAATAATCTGTTACCATAAAAGTCTCTTTTTAGATTATTTATATATTTTAAAATGAAATTAATGGAGTTCCTAGTAAGATTCGAACTTACGATGGAGGATTTGCAATCCTCTGCCTTACCACTTGGCTATAGGAACATGGTATTCTTCAAAAGAAGAAATCTATTTCATGAATTTGATTTCTGCATTTGAAGAATAATAAACAACTCTAAAATCGATATTCTCGATTAAACCTTTTTCTTTTAACTTTTGTACTTCTTGTGATATGTTTTTATAAGCCATATTAACTCCTTTATTTTTGGATTAATTTATTTTTGATGATTTTTGTTTTCTAAGATATTTTTGATAATCCAGAAAACAAATCCTGAATTAATTTCGAATGTTAATTCAGGAAAGTCAAAGATAAAGGAATACAACAATTTATAACAGTCATGATGCTCTCCTTTTATCTTTGTTTTATTTATATTTATTATACAAAAAAATTACTTAAAGATAACTTAAATCTCCACATCGATATTATATTTTCTATTTTCTTCAATAGGTTTTTTAGGAATATTCAATAATGGTAATTTCTGCTCTAATGTTCTCATAAGAAGATTATAGATTTCCTTTTCATCTTCATTAAAAACAATATTTAGTTCTTTTCCTTTTCGATCTAAAGTATCGAATTTGAATACTTTCTCCATATACGTTAATAGAGAATTGAATTTCTTGATTTGGTGATTTATCTTTTTAAATTTTTTGATATTTGTTTCATCTAGCATCTTCATTCGTATCGTTCGAGTAAGAGATGATTCATTATCCATAACAACTAATTTAAGATATTTTAGATATTTCATAAATGATTTCACAAAATGAACAGTTGAATGTCCAAACTTAACATTTCTCCCCTCAATTAAATCAGGAATTTCATCAACAAAAGAATCGACTATCCTGATAATCTTATCTAAATGTTGTTTCATGAAAGTCACTTTGTACTCGAATATTTTATTTGAAGAACCTTTGTACTTCCCTTTAGGAAATCTACCTTCTTGGATTATTTCATCTAATGTTAAAAATGAAAGATACCCTTTGATTATTAAATTTGTTAGAGGATATTTAGGTCTAATCATAGAGTAATACAAGTTATTGATTGTGAATTTGAATTCAAATAAGTCTCTGATTTTCATCTGATTACATCCACATCGATATCATAAACTCTATTTTCTTCAATAGGTTTTTTAGGAATATTCAATAATGGTAATTTCTGCTCTAATGTTCTCATTAGAAGATTATAGATTTCCTTTTCATCTTCATTAAAAATAATATTTAATTCTTTTCCTTTTCGTCCTATGGTATTGAATTTGAATACCTTTTCCATGTACGTTAAAAGAGAATTGAATTTCTTGATTTGTTTGTTGAAGGATTGGAATTTACTTAACCAAGTATGATTCAATTTACCTCGTTTTGATAAAATTTGTAATGAATGGGAAAAACGTTCTACATTAATTTCGACACTCATATAATAATCAGTGAAATCATCGATAAAATTCAATATTTTTGTATTACGTAGTTTTATTTCTATCCCTTCAATTAAATCAGGAATTTCATCAACAAAAGAATCTACTGTCTTGATGATCTTATCCAGGTGCTGTTTCATGAATGTTACTTTGTACTCAAATGATTTAGACTTACCTTTATAACTACCTTTAGGAAATCTACTTTCATTTAGATTTTCTATTTTTAAGAATGAAAGATACCCTTCTATAATTAGTTTCGTTAAATTATGCTTAGGTTTAATCATGGAGTAAGTTAGATTGTTAATAGCGAATTTGAATTCAAATAGATCCTGAAGACGCATTTTAATCCTTTTTGAGGTTATTAATTGGGTGTAGGGGAAGGACTTGAACCACCGACATCAAGGTTATGAGCCTTGCGAGCTACCAAACTGCTCTATCCCGCGATCTATATGAAAATAGTGATTTATTTATATCACCTTCTCTTTATATACTGTAATTATACAATATAAGTATTTAAATTACACTTAAATTTTGAAATTCTTTTAGAAATTAGTAAAAGTTTATATAATCCACTATAAAAAGTATAAAAAAGAAGTAATCTTAATTGTTGGAGCAATTAAGAAACTGACGACTAAGTGCCAGATGTCCTTCTCTAACTAAATTATACAATAAAAGGGTCAAGAAAATGAAAAAACTAAAAATCAAATGTCTAGATTGTAGGCAAGAAATATCAAGAAATAATATCTCTAAACATCAAAATTCAAAAACCTGTTTAGCTAATCAAAAAGGTATTAAACCTATAATAAAACTTCAAAATGAGTGGGAACAATCTAATGGGAAATACAGATGCCCATATTGTGATAAAGAATATACAAAAAAAGGTATAGCAACGCATATTTGGAGAACACACGGTGATGGTAAAGATTGGACTGGAAATACAGATGCGATTAAAAATAGCGGGGAATCAATATGGAACAAAGGTCTTACTGCAGAAACTGATGAAAGAGTTAAAAAATCAGTCGAGACATTAAAAGAAAGATATAGAAATGGTGAATTGACAGGTTATAACTTAGGTACTCATTTAACAGATGGTATGAAAAAAGCTTACAAGAAAGGTTTAGCTATCGGATGGAGTAGAAGAAAAATACTAGAACAAGATCCTATGAAAGCAAATGAGAAATCTAATTTTTATATAGGATTGTTTGAATATAAAGACTATAAATTTGTAAAAATTGGTACTGCAAAAAAAGGATTCAAAAATCGATATAATGCACCAATGTATAAAAAATACAAAAACAACATTATTAATTGAAAAAGAAATGTCATCATTAGAAGTATTAAATCTTGAACAAACACTTTTAAAGAAATATAATAAATTCAAATTTGAATTTCCAAAAGATGTTTTAGGAGAATTTCATGGTTATTCAGAATGTTTAACTATTATTTGTATTAGTGATTTGATAAAAGAATTATAAGTAGTGTCAGAATAAAAAGCTCTCCACCTTGGAATCGGACCAAGCATCGGATTTTACTCTCGCCAAACGATTAACAGTCGCCTCGCACACCTTGCGCGCTGTGGAGAGCTTTTTATTCGTTACTAACAATTTTAAGTTAAACTTTTAATGGTGGATGATGAAGGATTCGAACCTTCGGTCCCGGTGAAGAGACAAGGGCTTTCAAGGCCCCCACATTCGACCACTCTGACAATCATCCAATATTTTTATTTATACTTTTATTTTACAAAAAATATAAAATATGGTGTTTCTTACAAGATTTGAACTTGTGACCCTTACCATGTCAAGGTAATGCTCTACCAACTGAGCTAAAAAAACTAAATTTTAAATGGTGCCGACAATCAGAATCGAACTGATGGCCTCTTCACTACCAATGAAGTGCTCTACCAACTGAGCTATGACGGCTGGTATGCCTTGAAAGATTCGAACTTCCGACCTCCCGCTAGTAATTTTATGGTGCAGGCGCTCTACCAACTGAGCTAAAGACATTTACTTGGTGACTTGGTAGTCCATACTAGACTTGAACTAGTGACCTCATCCTTATCAGGGATGCGCTCTAACCTACTGAGCTAATGGACTTTTTGGATGGGAAGGAGGGATTCGAACCCCCGACAGACAGGATCAAAACCTGTTGCTCTACCACTGAACTACTTCCCAATATTTTTATCTCTTTTGGCAAGGAGAGTAGGGATCGAACCTACGACTTTTGGATTTGGAATCCAAGTTTCTACCAACTGAAATATCTCCCTAAATCTTCAATCAATTGACTGAAAAGAATTCTAATGTGAGAATCGAACTCACTGGCGGATATCTCCTATTTGCTTCACTTAATTTTACGAGGGCTTCATCCTCTCCTAGTACCATACTAACATGGACTCGAACCACATAACCTTCCTAAATCAGAACTCTTTTCAATCAATATTTTGGTACCTTTGGTCGGACTCGAACCGACAAGGTATTTCTACCACATGATTTTGAATCACGCGAGTTTACCAATTTCTCCACAAAGGCTTAAAAACTCTTATCTGAGAGTTAAGAGCATTCTAGTCTCAAATTAATGAGATTTCACAAAACACCACTCAATCACAAATAAGAATTAAAGTTAGGTGACCGCTAGTTCATCTCACCTTGGTTGGATTTCATCTAGAACCTAATTAGTGTTAGGTATCCACAAACCTATCCGAATCTGTCGATTCGACTACCGTTATCGATTGAAGACTTCACTAAAAGTTTCAATCAACAGTACCTCAACATGAGTAGGAACCCAAAAGAAAGTTGAAAAATCCTTTTCAAAATGAAACATCCTTGTTTCCCTTTCTTATGTTATTATTATACAAAAAAAATACTTAAAGATAACTTAAAAGAAGATTTTCCTCTATATTTCTCATTAAGATATCTCCACATCGATATTATATTTTCTATTTTCTTCAATATGTTTTTTAGGAATATTCAATAATGGTAATTTCTGCTCTAATGTTCTCATAAGAAGATCATAGATTTCTTTTTCATCTTCATTAAAAACAATATTTAGTTCTTTTCCTTTTCGATTTAAAGTATCGAATTTGAATACTTTCTCCATATACGTTAATAGAGAATTGAATTTCTTGATTTGTTTGTTGAAAGATTTAAATCTTTTTAATTCCATTTCATCTAATAAGGATTCTTCTATTGAAAGATCAAGATTATGTTTTTCAACTCTAACTCTTTTTTTAATTCTTTGAATTGTTTTAGAGAATTGATTAAAAAATGAAATAGTTGAATGTTCAAACTTTACATTTCTCCCTTCAACCAAATCAGGAATTTCATCAACAAAAGAATCGACTGTTTTGATAATCTTATCCAGATGCTGTTTCATGAAAGTTACTTTGTACTCGAAATCTTTTGATTTTCCTTTGTACTTTCCTTTAGGAAATCTACTTTCCAGAATTATTTCATCAATGTTCAAGAATGAAAGGTATCCTTCTACAATTAGTTTCGTCAAATTATGTTTAGGTTTGATTATGGTGTAAGTTAGATTGTTGATAGTGTATTTGAATTCGAATAGATCCTGGAGACGCATTAAACTACCTTTTGAGGATTTTAATTGGGTGCAGGGGAAGGACTTGAACCTCCGACCTTTGGGGTATGAACCCAACGAGCTACCGACTGCTCCACCCTGCGATATTTGAAAATGGTGTCCTGTGATGGATTTGAACCATCGACCTATCCGTTATGAGCGGAGGGCTCTAACCAACTGAGCTAACAGGACTGGAATTTGAAATGGTGTCAAGAGAGGGACTTGAACCCTCAAGACATTTCTGTCGCAAGATTTTAAGTCTTGTGCGTTTACCAATTTCGCCATCCTGACTTGTGTTCAAGAAATCTTCTACGAATAATTTCTCCAAAATCTCGAACAACATCCGATCTTCCATCTCACCTCAAACCTCGGATAGAGTAAGGGCGGTTAAGTGAATTGTTGAAGAGTGAGTTCACTAAACTCTTTTTTAAACATCTCTATTAATTTCAATTAGAGAAATTATCTCTATGAAGAACCTTGATCAGGTGTTGCACCTTCCACCCCGTTACAAAGGATGTTCATATCTTATATTTTTCAGATTCCTTATCTATGAAATTGCAACTCTAAAAAATATTCTCAAGGTCCTTCAACAAAATAATTTTATTTGAATGGCGCGGTGGACGAGACTCGAACTCGCGACCCCCTGCGTGACAGGCAGGTATTCTAACCAACTGAACTACCACCGCTTTTGGTCGTCTCTGAAAGATTCGAACTTCCGACCCCACCGTTATCAGCGATGTGCTCTACCAACTGAGCTAAAAGACGATTTTTTTTATCTTGGCGACTCTATTCGGATTTGAACCGAAATGAGCAGACTGAAATTCTGCGATCCTAACCGTTAGATGATAGGGCCAATATTTTAAACAAAGAAAGTTGAAAAATCCTTTTCAAAATGAAACATTCGAAACATTCGAAACATCCTTGTTTCCCTTTCTTATGTTATTATTATACAAAAAAAATACTTAAAGATAACTTAAAATCTTGATTAAATGATTGAAATCAATGATTAAATATTCATCGAGAATTTTATCTTTAATAGTATTTTGGAATATTAGACAAAATCTAAAGTTACATCAAAAAAAGAATCAACTGTTCTGATGATCTTATCTAATGTTGGTTCATAAAGGTTACTTTGTACTCGAATAGGTCCTGGATTTTCATCCAGACACCTATAAGGTATCTAGAATTAAATTTATTGAATCTATTTTATCATCGGAAATCACACCATCTTTAATCAGTTTAGTAATCGCTTTACCGATTCGTTTTGGTGTTGTAGCGAAATCATAGTTTTCTATCATTTGTTGAAGCTTTTCTAAATCTTCTAATTTTACACCCGATGCAATTAAATAATCTAACACATCTCTTCGTCTTAAATCATTACTCTCAAGTAAAGAAGTGATTCTTTTTCCAAACTTTTTAGCAATTTCTGCTAACTCTTCTTTTTCAGTTTGTATAGTATCTTCACCATCGTGGATTAAATCTTCTACACTAGAAAAAGTAATTTCATCTTGTATTAATAATTTTGAAATCAATTTACCAAGACCTTTAAAATCATTTCTGTCTAATTTTCTGTCAAGTGAATCAATTTCATCTTCTAACATAGATACATTATGCATTATGAAATCATTTACACGTTCCTTGAAACCAGCATAGGTATTGAGTAAACTTTGGATTTCTTTTCCGAATTCTTTTGCTTCATCATGTCTTCCACCTAAATTATCTTGTTTCACTAATTCATTATCTGTGTCTTCTTCAGTGAATACCGTTCTATCTCTTAAAATATCGTTTTCATTGTAATCTTTTAACTCTCCATTCACTTTATACTCACAAACTCTCATTTTTGTATTGTTATAATCCGCAGGGATAGAAACAACATCTTTAGGGTTAATTTCACAGATTACCACTCTATTTTGAGTTGCTGAACCAAATTGACTTAAATATTCATAACTACAAACATGTAAACCTGCACTACATGTCCTATTTGAATCTTCATCTACCTGATTTCTAGGCATTGAAACCACAGCTCCTATTGAATTATCCATTTTGCCAGTATAAATATCTTTCCAATCATTTGTGATTTTTTTGTAAGCTAAGAATGTTCCATTTTCAGTAATTGGAATTCCTCCTGCTTCCAAGAAACCATAAAGTTCTCTTACCGATCTGTTTGATGGGTTCTCCATAAGATTTCGCAAGAATTTAACCAAATGGGAAATATTAAAACCTTCTGAAGACATCTCAACCATACGAGTAGTCAATGTATTATGAATCACTTGATCAAGATAATAAACAATTCCATTTTCAATTTTAATATCTGTGATTTTTTGTTCATCTAGATTGTTTTGAATTGTTTGAGCGATGTCTACTAAATCAGGAACGACATCCCAATTAGATTGTTGTATTGCGGTTTTTATTTTTTCATAGTTTGGGTGTGCTGTATCTATTGGTTTCATTGCACCATCTAATAAAATACTTATTGTGCCTGTTGCATTGATTGTATGTGGGATCATTTTATACCTCTTTTTAAGTTGTTAAAATTATAATATGAGAATATTACTTAAAAAGAGATTAAAAATAGATACTCAACCACAAAAAGGGAAAAATTGAGATCTAATTAAAAGGAGGTATAATATGTTGATTTCATTCAAAAAGGAACTAATGAAATCTACGATATTGAAATAAAAGGGACTAAAGTTCAATACCAATAACTACTGTTATCGATTTTATTTATGGTGGAAAAGTACCCAATTTAAGAAAAAAGCACCAAAATTGTAAAATTAATATATAAATATCTTGACAACAAGACAAAGAAGCTTTATGAAACCTATTTTCAAACATATTTTCTGGAATTTATCTAGAAATGAAATTGATATGATCAATGTATTAATGAGTATAATCGAACGCAATAATACATTCAACAATATCGATTTTTCCAATAATTTTAGTTATGTTATTGATACAAATATGCACGAATTATCAGCTTTATTAGATTTTAAAAAATTAGATATACAAGAAGTATTACGTATTTTAGAATCAATAGTTAAAAATCCAGCCACACTTGTTTTTAAAAATAATTCAAATAAATTTATGAATAAAGTAAATTTCATTCATCAGATTAATGTATCAAGCACCAATGGTGATGTGGATAAAAGATTATCATTGGTGATCAATTCATCAATAATTCAAATTCTTAGAGATGAACCTACACTTTTTGAATTGTTTTATAGATTTGAGAAATTTGAGATTAAATCAAAATACAGTAGAATTTTTTATGAATATTTTTACAAAATGAAAGAAGATACAAAACATTTTTCAATTACAGAATTAATTGAAATGATTGATTTTAATTTAGAAAATACAGAAATGAATTGGACACGACTAAATAACAATGTAATAAAAAGAGTTCAAAAAGAAATCAATTATAAATCAGATCTACAAATTAATTGTACCAAACTAAAAAAAATAGAAATTGAAAATGATAAAGAAATTCTTTTCAAAACAAAAATCACACCTTTAGATTATCAAATAGGATACGTATTTCATGAAAAAGATTTGATGGAACGCAAGATTGATTATGCTATTGAAAGAGAAATAATGTATAAGTTTGAGCAAGTTAAAAGATTAAAAACTCACGAAATCATTCATAATCCTCAAGCGTATCTTTACACTATGCGTATTGAAACAAACAAAAAACGTTCGGAATTTGAAGCAAGAGTTTCATTACAAGAATGGCTTAACAATATAAAATACACAAACAAAGAACATCAAGGATTAGTAATATTAAGTAATTACTCTGGTATTCATAAATATGTTACTGTTAATAATGATTTTAGACTATATGATATTATTAGTTCTGAAGTTTTAAGTAGTACTGCAAGAGACACCAAAATAAAGATTACTGAATTTATGAAAAAGGGAGAATATGACATTATTGAAACTGATGAGTATATGAAGAATTGTTCAATCAGTTATTCGATAGGTTGAAAAACCTAAAGAATCAAATATTTAAAAAAATAGAAATGATGTACTCTGTCTTTGTTTCATTCAATGAAATTTTAACATCATCAATCAAATCAAATACTTTTTTAACTGGTAGTTTTGTAGAAGATTTTTGTTGGTAATACTTTTGAATAGGTTTTTGAATATTAAAATTTAATTTAATTTCGTCATCCCTGTAAAAACTTATAGTTCTATTATTACAGTTCAAGTAAGCATAAACTTCTTGAACATCTACATCAATGGGATACTCTAAAACTATTGATGGTTTAGGTGTTGGTCTATTCATGATTTTCCAGTACCTTAATTCTTGCTTCTAATTTGTTAATACGTTCATCATATTCATCATGTACTGTTTGTTTAACCATCGATTCATAACTTAATGAATAATTAACATGTCTTTTCAATTCCCATCCTGCATAAGCAATTCCTATTGCTAGAACTACTACAAATCCAATTATAATTTTATCTTTCATTTCTCATCCTTTTAATATTAAAAATTATAACATATGGAAGCTTAAAAACAAATAAATATAATAAAAAAGGGTAAATGATGACATTAAGAGAATTAAACTCAGAAATACAACTATTAGAAAGCTCAAAATACGCAAAATTCATGAGAACGATAATGGACAATAATGAATGTCCGAAAGGTGTAGCTATACTCACTGCTGAAAATCCAGATGCGATAGAACTAAGTGCTGAAGCGAATAAAGAAAGAATGGTACAGTTAGAAGAATTATTGAAAACTGGTAAAACTACGTTGAATGATGGTGAAACATTAACAATCCACAAACCTAAAAAATATACTAGACAGAAAGGAGTTTATGACAACTTAGAATATTCGTTTATAATTTACAATATAACAGAAAAGGATGCTAAAAAAATAGGAGAATTCTTTGAGCAAGATAGTATAATCCATATTATTCCAGGTGATATTGAAACAAGAGAAAAACCGATGTTCTCATTAGTAGGTACATCACAAAATAGTTCTATAACAGATGATATGATAGTTAGAAGTATAGCTAAATTATCAAATAAACAAGATAACTATTATTCTATCATTAAAGGTACTAAATACAATATTCCTTTTTTCGATACTGATGAACAAGAAAAAGCTGAAAATCATATTTCAATCAAACACAAAACACAGTCTGTGAAAAGTGGATATAAAATATTTGTTCCTCAAGAAAAAACAGCTTAGTTTATCGAGAGCAACTCTCGATAAACCTTAACTCATCAATATAAATTTCAATTTGGTATAATTGTTGAGCTTTAAAATAATCTTTTTGTCCATGGATTTTTAAACCTTTAGAAAAGAAGTATTTTGTTATTTCATCTCTTTTTTGAAGTAATGATTTAATATTCAAATCCTTAATAGAGTAATTATCAAAATCAAATTTTTGAGCACCTTTCCTTAATTGGGTTATATCACTTTTGAATAAAGATTTATATGCAATGGTATCATCCCAAACTTTATCTTTGAATTGATTGACAAACAGTGAACTACTTTGAATTTTTTTTAATGTTTTTTCATCGTATGGTTTATCTAAATCCACGATGTCAATACAATTATTTACAGGTTTCATTTCTCATCCTTTTAATATTAAAAATTATAACATATGGAAGCTTAAATATCAATTAGTTCAGGAATAGAATCTTGTAATAATTTTTTATCTATTTCATTCCCTAATGATACCCAACCATCTCTTTTTTCTCTAGCAAATAATTCTATCTTAGAAACTTCATCACCTACTAATTTTTCAATTCGATTATAAGCTTCATCAGGTTTCTTACTATGTTTATCTAGTTTAGAAACGATTAATTGTTCTACAGATTTATTTAAAATTTTAACACCTTTACCTTTCTTTCCAAGTAAACAAATTTCAGGATTACCTCTAGTGTAATAACCCATTCCCATGAAAAATTTATCATGATGATCTTTTAAAGGATCGAATTTTTTATTTCTTTTCACCCAAGTAAAAGCATTTGTAATGTATTGGTAGCCCCAAGATTCCATAAGTTCCAGACCTTCTTTTAATAATGGGAATGTACACCACATTAATAAAATTGAATCTTTTTTACCTAATTCATTAACTTTGAAATCTTTCATTTCTTTTAAAGGTGTAACCATGTAATGATTAGCGGCGTCTCTTGTTTGGTGTCCTGAATTAGCAGTGTAGACCCAAGCAGGATCAGCGTAAATAACATCAAATTGCATTTTTCTTCTTTTTATTGGTTTTATATGATTTGGGAGAAACGATTGAAAAGGGTATGTTGAAAACCCAACATCGTTTCTCCCAAATCATATCTAATGATTAAAGTGGTACGCCTAGTAGGACTCGAACCTACAACCATCGGAGCCGAAATCCGAAACTCTATCCAATTGAGCCATAGACGCATAAGTAGAGAAGGTGTGGTAGGTGGATAAACCTTTCCCTTCTCATACTTTAATTATACAAAATTTTTTGTTTATAACTTCACTAAAATCTAAGATTGTAAGTTAAATAAACTCTATTAATATAATCATTGGTTTCTTGAGGTTTACCTATATGCCAAGCACTACCTGTATAGTTATAATCGATATGTGTGTAGCCTATTCTTAAGAATTGATTCATATCCATTTGATACATCATATAAATATCATTTACATTACCTCGAGTCGCAAGTTTATTTAATAAATCTGTGCTCCCATTGGTAAAACTATACCAGTATTTACTACCATGATTAAATTCATAACCGAATTTAAATTCTTTAGAATAATCATATCTTGCACCTGCATGGAATGCATAACCATTATCTTTAATTAAAGATACATTTTGATTATTGGTTAAAGTACCAAAATTAACAGTGTTACCATTTGAATCAGGAACATTCATACCTAATGAAATAAAATAATTAAATTTAGTTCCAAACGCTTTGTTGTTTTCGAAGTAAATACCATATAAATCCATATCACCTAGGTTTTGATTATTTGGAGCATCAGTATATTGTGGATGACCTACAAAATCAGTTGCATGAACATAACTAATTACTAATAGATTGTCACCCATTTTATTATAAGGTATATTCATTTCATAAAATAAACCATAAACATTCAAATCTTTGATTTCTGTGGAATTTATTGTTAAAGGTGAATATTCGGTATTCTCTTGATAACCCTTACCATAAGCACCTCTAATTACTGGATTGTAATTGGTTTTAGCAACATTATAAGATAATACTATACCATCTGCTCCACCATCAAATAATAATGCTGGATAAGTAGATTTTCTTTTAGTATTTTCTATTAAAGACATTCCAGGACCATCTGAGCTTGGTTGTCTACCAACAGTTACTACCAAGTCGTCTGTTACCCTATAATCTACATAAGCTCTCTCAACAAAAATTGAACTTGAACCAATAGGTTTTCTCCCTTGTGCAGGATCGGTCAGTACATTACTGGTTGAATCACTCCAATTTTTATACATTGATAATCTTCCGGTAAACTTCGTTCTATCATTCACTTTTGATTCCATTGATAATCTTAATTTAGTACTTACTTCATTCGAGTTGTTAAATTTAGAATTGTTTATTTGACCTGAAACTTTATCAACTGTTGTTTCGAATTCAGCTCCCCATTTGATACGGTTCATAGAAGCTTGGAATTCATTGTCATCAACTCTTTCATTTAAAGAATCAATCTCTTCAACGACAACCTCTTGGTTTTTTACTTTTTTTTCTAGTACTTCTAACCTTTTTAAGATATTATGTACTTCTTCAGCAGAGTATGTTTTTGTATCAGCGTAAATACTTGTACAAAATGATAAACTCAGCACCATCATTAAAATTTTAACTTTTTTCAAATCATTCTCCTATTGTCCAGCTACTGTAGCTTTATTTGGATTGTCTGCTGCATTTACTACCAGACACTCTGATACTGCTTTTGCATTACCATCTTTAACCTTTCTCTTAACCCATCTTTCCAACTGTTTCATAGTTTTAATTGATGGATCAGGAACCCTTTTATAATTTGATAGTAAATCTTTACATTCGGTACTCATAGCATTAACCTGAGTAAGTCCTATAAAGAAAACCATCAGAATCATTAAAATGTTTCTCATGACTTCCTCCAAGTTTAAATTTTGAACTTATTAAGTTCGTTTTGTAATTCCATTGATAATGAAGTTACATTTTTTACATCTTCAACAATAGAGTCTATAAACCCTTTATTGTCTTTTGATAACCCTGCTATTCTATCAATATTTAATAACATGGATTGAGTTTCTTTAGATACATTCATAGTAATGTCTAAACTCTCTTGTGTTTTTTCAGCTGTTTTAACCATGTTTGTACTAACTGAATTAACACCATTTTCAACACTTTTAGATTCTTCTGCAAGCATCTCTACATATTTTACATTTTCATTCATCTTATTACTGATAGTTATAATAGCTTCAACCATAATATCGACTGATATTTGAATTTCACTTAATGATTTTTGAGTTCCTTCTGCTAGTTTTTTAACTTCATCAGCAACAACAGCAAAACCACGACCATGTTCACCAGCACGAGCAGCTTCAATAGCAGCATTTAGAGCAAGTAGATTAGTTTGGTCTGCGATATCTCCTATTACAGAAATTACATCTTTGATCTCCTTAGCATTATCATTCAAACTAAATAAATCTTCGGACATCACTTGCTCAGCTTCTACACTTGCTTTAAGATCTTGAATTAATTGCTCAACATCTTGTTTAGTCAAAGAAAGATTCGATGCTGCTTTTTGAATCTCTTTTTTAGTACTCTTAGCATCTTCAACGGATTCATCGATCGATTGTTTTACTATTTCACCTTTACTCATTGAATCAGATGTAATTTGAACTTCTTTATCAATATGAGTACTAATCGATTTAGATGCTTTATTAATTTCATTTGAAAGTTGAACATTGCTTTGTGAAACAGTATTAATTGATTGCACTAATTCTTTCACATCTTCCACCATCAAATAAATTGAATTTTCAATAAATGTTATTTCATTTTTTGAAGGATCCATCGGTTCAATATCGGTTAAATCAATTACATCCTTTTCTTTGGTAATCTTCGTTAATTTTTTAGCAATAGAATTAAACCCCTCTTTGATTTCTCTAGCATTCCAAAACAAAAACAAAACACCCATCGATGTTAAACCAGCCATACTAAAAACAATCCATGAAGCAGTATTTTTATCATCGATTGAATTTCTTCTTGAAATCGATGATTCTTTGGTATTCTTAGTATTCGTTTCTAGTAGTCCTTGCATTACATTAATATCCGTTGCTAGATTCTCAGTATATGATAATGCTGTATCGCTTCTATCTAAAGCATTATTCACCATCGCATAAAATATTTCGTTTAGAGTATCTTGCAATGAAATAAAAGTATCTTTGCTCGGTGTATTTTTTACTAAGCGTACTTTACGTTTTATATCTTTATAAAAAGTATTCAATGAATTATTATTCTTAATAACTTTTTCATTCCAAGTTGTGAGCATTTTAGTCATAAGATCCAATTGTTTTTCATCATCTGGATTAGCAACTAAATGCATGAGATGGGTTGAGATTGTTCCTATAAATTCAAATAATTCCAATTCTTGAGCACTCGCTTCTAAAGTCTTTGCAAATTCTTTGGATTTCAATAAAGTATTTTTATTGATTTCTTTTATTTGATCTGTACTTTGAACAAGCACTTCTGCGTTCTTGATTTCCATCGTTTGATAGTTATCAACACTATTGTTATAATATAAAAAACTACCTATCGTGATAGAGAATGTGATAAAAATCCATACTACTACCGCGAGCAATTTCTTAACTATTAAGTTATTCATACGTACCCCTTTTAGTTGATTTACCTTTGATAATTTCATGAATATCATCAAAGACAACTTATTTATTTTGTTTTAAATTTAAGGATCTTAGTCGCTTATTTAAATTATGTTTAAGGGTTACTATGATATAATTATAACATATTAATTCAAAGGAAACTTATGAAAGTTTATCAATTCGAACAATCAAATAATTTCGGTGATACATTATCAATGATAATTAATGCTGAGAATGAGCAAGATGCTAAAGATCAAGTTAAAAAGTTTATCATCGAAAAAACAAATTCACCTGAAAAAGCGTATTCAGAAGAAGTAGAATATGTGAAAAATAGTTTTGAAAAAGTTATTAGAAGAGTTCAAGATTATATTATTAATTATCCTGAACAAGTAAACCATAAGAAATTATCATATGCTGAAAAAATTCTTTGTACATCAGGAACTTGTTATTCAATTGATGATTACTTAGCTGACCCTGAAGGTCTTTGTAAGATATTCGCTGAAGAGGATAGTAAGCGTACTTACCTTTGGTTCTTCGAAAATGAAGAGTACTTGTTAGAAGAATTGTGTCCTACGGAAAGAGGAATAGTATCATATGACTTCATTTATTGTGGTCGTTGATTTTTGGTTTTATTGATAGAATTAGATGATTAAATTTTAGACTCTCTATCCCTGAAACTCAGGGATAGATTATTTCATGAATTTCAAATATATTCTTTATTTTCATCCACTAGTTCTAAAACATTATCAAATAGTTTAATAATATCAAATTCATCATGGAAAATAGGATCAGTTAAATAATCTACCGCTTCTGATTCTTGTAATGATACTTCAGAAGAATGTAAATTGATATATTTGTTCACCCAACGAATTGGAAGTTTTTTGATTTCGGGGTAAATTGATTTCAAACCTATTGCCATTAATCTTTGATTAGTAAGATACTTGATATAGTCTTTCCCTATTTCAGCATTCATACCCATAATTGACCCTTTAGAATAAAGGTGATCCGCCCATTCAAACTCTTGTTCAGATGCTTCAAAATACATATCATAAATTTCAGTTTCGCATTCTTTAAAAACATCTTTAAAATGTTTATTTTTCTTGAGAGTATTTAAACTAAACTGAGTAAATGCTAAATGCTGTTTTTCATCTCTTTGAATGAATGCTAACATTCTTGAAGAACCTGGTAATTTACCAGTGTACTCTGTAATAGCCCAAACAGAACTAAATCCTAAATAAAATCTAATTCCTTCTAAAATGTTCATCGATACCAAAGCGATGATTATTTTTCTAACTAATGCTTTGAATTTTTCTTTAGGTAATTTCTCTTTTTTGTGAATTGTCCAATAAAGGTATTCAATCACAGCATCGTACAATTCATTACCATCTTTAGAAACTGTTTCGGCTTGTTTAAGAAGTAATTCATCTTTCCAAGATTCTTTAAAAATTATATTAGGATCACTATACATGTTTTCAATCATGTAAGAATAACTCCGTGAATGTAATCTAGCTTCAAAATAAGTTTGTTCTAACAATGCTCCCTCGAATTCAGGATTAGTTGTTAATTGTCCAAAAGTCAAAATCGGGTTTCGTCCTTGATAGGAATCGAGCATTACTAATTTTCTTAACTGTGTTGTAAAAATATGGTTTTCAGCTTCTGTTAAAGATTCAAAATCTAATTTATCTTTTAGTAATTTTACTTCTTCTGGAACCCAAAACTGACGTTGCATTGTTAAACCAATGTTAGCAAAGAAATCAAAATTATTTTCATCGTATCTTTGGGTGTTCCTATGTTTACCAAAGAATAAAGGTTCTTTGGTAGTGTCAACATACTCATTCGTATACATTTGAAATCGTGTTATTTTTTTATCTTTCATTTAAATCCTTTTTTAAAGCGTACATCCGCCACCAGAACAAGCTTGTTCTTCAACTAATTCCTCAGCATCATCATCCGTTTTTGTTTTAGCATAATAAACCCCTTTTACTCCTAAAGTATTCATAAGAATATCTCTTTTCATTACCTCGGACATAGGAATTTTTTTATTAGGGTATTTAGTATAATCCACATATTCATTCAATGAAATAGATTGATCAACCCATTTTTGAAAAATAGCAATTAATTTTATGTACTCTAACATATCAATTTTCCAAGCTAAGTTTCGCTCATAAAAAGCTTTGTATTTTTTAACATCAGGTAACAACCCCGATATTTTCATTTTTTGGTCTTCAATATTATAATTCAATGCTTGCGGAGGATTAATTCCACTTATCATGTTAGCAGGTCTAGAACTATTTGAACTAGGTACTACTGTTAAAATAGTTGAATTTCTTAAACCATGTTCAACTATGTCGTTTCTTAAATCATCCCACGGTAAATCTGAAACCAAATGATCTTTTGAAATGTATCTATCAACATTTTTATTGTAAGTGTCAATAGGTAAAATACCTTTACTGTATTTCGTATCATTAAACCATTTACACTTACCTTTTTCTTTTGCTAATTCCATAGATGCTTTCAAACCATAAAACAACATTTCTTCCATAACATCATTTACTAAATCTCTAGCTTCCTGAGAATTATAATCAAAACCTGCTCGTGCTAAAAGATAAAATAAATTTCCTGGACTAATTCCTAACGCTCTTCTATTTTTGGTAAATCTTTCAAAAGCGGTAATACCTACATAATCCTGATAATCTATCATTTCATCAAGGAAGCGAATTTGTTCAGACATTAATCTTTCTAATTCTTTTCTTCTTTTTTCTTTGTTTAAAGAAAGAGTACCAATATTTACTCCACCAAGTATACAAGAGAAAATTTCACCAAAATTAATTATTACTTCTTTATCACCATTTTGAATCATTTTTTTAAATTGTTTTACGATTTCTTTGTTTTTATCATCTTGCATACCAAATTGAATAAATCTATAAAGTTGATACCAGTTACCTTCTTCGTACAGCCCTTCAACAAAATGAATCACTAATTTAGGATTGTTCGTTTTAAATTTAAAATCCTCATCAGGAAAACTAGGAAGATTTATCTCTGTACAAAGATTTGATTTATAATTTGGTAAATCAAAAGCACCATGTCTTTGCATTTCATCAGCATAAATCTTATAGTTTCTAGCAGTACTATAACGTTCATTGTAATATCTTTCTAAAAGTAATTTAGCCGATATTTTCTTTTTTTTGATATTTCTTTTTCTTTCGAATGATTCATAAAGTTCACCAAAATCTTCTTCACCGATTCGTTCAGGTAAATCACCCAAATCGTTCATATGAAATAATGTAATATCTTTATCTTCTTTCACTCTTTGATAAAAATAGTCATTAAAGATTATAGCATGGTCAGAGAATCTTACAGAACTTTCATCAGAACCCTTATTATTTTTTAATTGAAGAATATCTTCAATTTCCCAATGAAAAAAAGGATAATAATTTGTTACTGCTCCTGATCTTCCTGAATTAGGTTGAGTACTACTTTTCGAAATACTTTCATAGATTTTAAGATAAGGTGTAATTCCGGTATGACGTTCAACACCATTACCAATATCAGCATCTAATCCTCTAATCAATGAACCATCACCACCTACTCCAGCTCTAAGTTTAGTGATTAATTTAAGCATTGATTTACTTGCATTTCCAAATGATTCAATACTATCACCATAATGAATACCAGCACAACTTGTAAAACCTCTCATACTTGTTCTTATGCCTACCATAGGAGGAGTACTTAAAAAGATTTTAAAGGTACTCAAATCTGTGTAATATTTTTTCACTAAAGAAGCTCTTTTAACTTTATTTTGAACTCTTGCAAAAAGATATAAAGGAATAACAAAGAAAATCTCTTGAGGTGTTTCAATACTTTTATCATTTCTTCGAATACTATATTTTAACATCATTTGTTTAAGACCTAAATATGTAAAATCTAAATCTCTTTTGTAATTGATTACTGTTGACAATTCATTGATTTCGCTTTCAGTGTAATAATCAAGGATTTCTTTATCATAGAATTTTTTCTTAACTCTCGTTTTTAAAGTGTTATAATTAAAATGAGGATCGTAAGAACCATAAATATCTTTATATAAATCTTGAAGAAGTAATCTGGCAGCTGCAAATTGCCAATCAGGTTCATCAGTATAAATTAAATCAGCACAAGCAAAAATTAAAGTTTGTTGAATATGTTTTGATTTCATCTTATCAACCATACGAAGTTTCATATTTTCAATAAGTTTTGATTTATCAACATCTAATCCCTTTGTAGATTCAAGAATATGTTGGTAAATTTTATCAAAGTTAAACTCTTCTTCCCGATTATCTCTTTTGATAACGGTAATACTCATAGTCATCCTTTATTGTTTTTTACTTATTTTACAATTTTTAAAGGATGACTTAAAGTTTAAAAAAGGAATATTTTCTTAGTTTCTTTTGGGAGGTATTGAGGTAGTTGAGTCTTCTCAAACATTCGGGTGAAGATTTCTTCATCTGAAAGATTAGGATTTTCTTTTCTTAATTCAAATTCTATTTTGATTTGAGCCCTAAATCTAGAATTGTCGTAAATAAAACTTTCACCATATTCTTTAGGAAAGCCTTCTAACGAATCTAAATCATTTCGAGAACAATCGAATATTTTTGAAGTATTTGGAGCACCAATTAAATTTTTTAAATGATTATTCTGACACCAAAAAATAACAGTTTTTTTAGGTGCACCTTTAAGCGTAGTTAAAATGTTATCAGAACAATCGTAACTCCCTTCGATAATTTCAGGACCACCTTCAAGAGTTTCTAATTGATTATCAGTACAACCAAAATACCCTTTAACAATTTTAGGACCACCTTTAAGGCTTTTTAATCCGTTTAAATGACAAGTATAATTTCTCCCTGTTTCTTGAGGACCACCTTCAAGAGTTTCTAATTTATTCGATGAACAATTAAACTCCCTTAAAACCTTTCTAGGACATCCTTCCAATGATGTTAGTTCTTGACCGGAACAATCTATATCACCATCATAGACTTTTCCTTCAATATCATCATTTCCTAAAATCGTCCACCAATGACCGAATGTTCCTTCTTCATATTCTTTAGTTCCAAACACATCATATCCTTTTTAAAGATATTTATTCGCTTCTTGAAGGTTTTAAATACTTCTTTTCTTTTTGAATTTATCGTAATCATTGAAAATGACTGTTACTGTATCACCTTGAGTTAACATCATTGATTTGATATCTTCTAGAATATGATTTTGACCATCAACCCATACATTAGCAGGTGTTCTTCCAGAAACATTAACAAAACAAGAATTAGGTTCAAGAACATAATTAATTCTTCTATTACATTTATCTCCAGTAACAGACCATTGATCAGAACTTAGAGGAAGAATAACACCTCCATTATTTTTATTGATTCCTGTTGTTCCTTGAGAGGTACTAAAGATTAATCCTCCTCCTTTGAATTGTCCTATGATTTCATCTTCATCATGAACATCAAAATCAAACCATGAATTCATATCACCACCAACCATAACATCATTGAATGCTTGAAAAACTGTATTTTCAGAATTTGGAGTATTATGAATAACATCCACTTTCAACAGTTTAAAAGATTTGAAGGTACTTTCAGGAGACACCTCTTTTTCTTCAGAAGGGTTCAAAAGGAAGTTCATCGTTCCTCCTGCTATTCCGTAGAAGGGAAGATTTAAATGTCTAAACATATTGATAGCTCTTAAGAGTGTTCCATCTCCTCCAGTAACTTCAATATATTTAAAATGCGTTTGAACTAATTTAATCGTTTTGTTTTTATCGTATTTGTCAACCCATAGAAGTTTAACCATGATTAATATCCCCGTTCATCGTTTTGACGTTTTGTACAGACCCTTTAACGGTAACATCGCCGTTTGTAGTTTCGACTGTTTTAGCATTACCTTCGATTTTAATATCACCATTAGTACTTTGTACCGATTCAGCATCACCCCGAACGACAATTTTAATACATTTATTAGAAACATGTGATTTTGAAAATTCATCTGTTCGATCAACACCATCAATAATAATCGAGCCATTCATAATCGAAATATTGTTTCCCGAAACATTTTTCCCATCTATTATTGTTGTTGAAGATGTGTTGATTTGTATATTATCCCCTGATGAGCACACTTGGTTAATTGTGTTAGAAGAATTACTAATCACATCAACCCCCTTTATTATTTTTTCAATTGCTTTTTCTACTATTTTATCTATGAAACTCATCTTTGAAATCCTTTTTATTTTCTTGTACATCTGGTTAATGCGAAGTCGGCTTTTTTCGTTTTAGTATTAATAATTTGCCAACCATATTTATCATCAAGATTATGAAATAACTTATATGAGTTTTCTTTATAAATTCTAATCCCACCTTTAGAACCCTCACATATTAATGATGGGAAATCATCTCGTATAATATCAAGTGCAAATTGGTTTTGGTTTCGTTCACTTAATTCTGTGTTGTATTTTGCACCTAACACAATGATGAAGAAAACTAATAAAATCACAAGTAACAAAAATGGAGAATGAATGAACTCTTGGAATCCCATTCCTTCTTTTCTCAAATTAATATTCATATTTACTTTCCTTTTAGTGTTTTTGGTTCTTTAGGTGCTAGTTTTTTAAATTCAGAAGCGAACTGATTAAAAATTGGTTTGAAATGCTCATGAATTTTTCCCCAATCATTATCATTCTCTTTGTAAAAGTTTTTAATAGGACGTTGAGGAAGTCCTAAATCATCTAAATAGATTTTGGTACCTTGTATTTTATTTAATGCTATCACGGTACCAAAATCTAAAATACGAATACTATGAAAAAGACTTTTGTAAGATAATTTTATTTCATTTTCATCCTGATGTTTTGGATATTCAACCGTTAATTTTTTCTTTGCTTTAACAAAACTATTATTCGCTTTAGTGCTGAATGATTTTCTAAGAGTACTCAAATCGATTTCATCTATTTTAAAAACAACATCATATTTTAAAATAGGTTCTTTTTGAAAATAAACACTAAATGCTAATTCATCAGCTTCTTGAAGTAAATGTTTATAGTGACTTTCTGACAAAAAATGTAAATCAATCGTTTCCGATTCTTTTTGAAAGTATCCTTGATTGAATTTAAATAATTCACAATCATCAGATACAATTATACAATAATCAAGATCACTTTCAATAGTACTACTATCCCATAATCTAGAACCAACAATATAGATTCCTAAGATTTCTTCTTCTTTTATTTTTAAAGAAATAGGATCTCCAAATTCTAGTTTCTGAATCAATTTACACAAAAGAATTTTTTCTACTTTTCTCGAATTCATCTTCACATCCTTTAATTAATTATAGTTAAATTATACCATAAGAAGCTTAATAGGAACTTAATCTAGACCTCAAGAATATTTGTTTCTGTAACAAATCTTAAGATTGTATCATATGTCTCTTTAGGATCATAAGTATAGATTGTAGAGGGATCAAACATATCAGTTAATCTGTATTGAGTTTTATCATAACCAACCATGGATTTATCTAGAAAATGACCTAATTGAATGTAGTATTCTCTTCTGAATTCTACTGATTTCTTAGCCATGTCTGATTGCCATTCATCTAAATTAATCATTGATTCATATTTTTCTTCAAATTTCTTGATATCTGCTTCGATCCATTTGTCATGGTCTTCTATCTTTTGACCATAAGGTGATTGGAGGATTTTATATAATTTCTGTCTAGC
>Ga0256827_10000221_pt1 | contig 33744 bp, 39 predicted proteins | sample CV84metaG_FD_185977 | JGI IMG/M metagenome (GOLD analysis project Ga0256827, IMG submission 185977) | Hydrothermal vent microbial communities from East Pacific Rise, Pacific Ocean - CV84 | ecosystem: Environmental > Aquatic > Marine > Hydrothermal vents | place: Pacific Ocean: East Pacific Rise...
GATAGTAGATACAAACTATAGAGCTTCAAAAAGAACAGTTTTGCTTAAGTATGAAGAGTTACTAGATGAAAAATATATATCATATCCAGTTGAGATAGTTGATACCAATTTAAGTATAAATATAGCTATCAAAGATGCGAATATAACTCAACAGATGTATATACTAGAATCTTCCATAGAATACCTAGAATATCAATATGGTAAAAATAATATAAATAAAGATAGGTATATAGATCTGTTCCATAAACTTACTATCAAAAGAGCTAAATTAGGGATAGGTAAAGATATAGATGTCAAAATCCCACCAAATCCATTACATAGTCATAGAGCGGCAAGAGTGATGCTTGGTGCAGGTAGCAGAGATGGTGAATTGATATCGTATATTGGCGTTAGACCTGTTTATCATGATCTTGAAGATTCATCTTATGGATTTTTAAGAGGAACACAGATAGAGTTTTTAAATATATTAGCATCATATAGTGATGATGATATCAACTTGGAGGAATTAACTGTAGTTTCTATAGTATCTATAGCTCAAAGAAGTGAGTTTTTTAAAAGTTTTTCTTGGAGAACAAAGCTAGGGTGGGATAGAGATCTTTTCGATGATAAAACAAACTTTAGTACAAGTGTAGGTGCTGGATATAGTTGGGGAAATAAATATGGCTACTTTTATATGATGTTAGAACCTATTATATACTTTAATAAAAATTTTGATGCTGCTATATGTGGTAGTTTAGGGTTAAATATAGATAAATATACTTTAACAAGTACAAATATAGAAGCAACACAAAGGTTTTATGCAAATGGACAAGAACAACTTCTTTTAAATATATCAGAAGGTTTTAGAACATCACAAAATACTCAAATTATGTTAAAATATGAGTATAAGGATAGATACATACATAATAAAAATACAAAAGAGGATACTTTTGTAGGATTTTTTAAGTGGTATTTTTAAAAATATAAGTTTAATGTTATAAGGGTTTTATGATGAGACTATCACAAAAAGAGACTTTTTGGGCATTGGAGTAGTTATTAAGGTTAAGGTTAAAAGATGAACATTATAGATTTTATCATAAAATATATATCATATCTAGTTGCATTTATACTTTCATTGTTGGTTGTGTTGATAGTGTATGATGCTACATCAAGATATGTTTTTTCTACAGGTTCTACTGCTTTACAAGAGTTAGAATGGCACTTTTTTGATGTTGTGATATTACTTAGTATCGCATATGCTTTACGGCATAGTGCTCATGTTAGAGTAGATATATTTTATAGTAATTTTTCTGATAAAGTGAAATTATTTGTAGATATATTTTCAAGTTTGTTTTTTGTACTTCCATTGTCTTTTTTAATTGTATATGTTGGGATTGGATTTGTTGAGCTTAGTTTTATACAACATGAAGCATCTTCTGATCCAGGAGGTTTAAAATACCGTTGGATAGTAAAGTCTCTTATGCCATTCGCATTTGTACTTTTATCTTTACAGGCATTTAAAGATCTTTTGTCTGATATAAAAAGGTTAAGAGAATTATGATAGCTTTAGTTATGTTTGTTGCAGCACTGTTTTTTTTACTTCTAGGTGTTCCTGTTGCTTTTTCTTTTGGTGGTGTTGCTATGATATTTGCATTCTTACTGCCAGAACTTGGTTTTGATGTATTTAATATTCTTCCATTTAGGATATATGGCATAATGAGCAACACAACACTTATGGCTGTACCTTTGTTTATTATGATGGGTTTGATACTTGAAAAATCAGGAATGGCTGAAAGGCTACTTTTATCTATGAGTGCTCTATTTAAGAGTGTAAGGGGTGGACTTGGTGTTAGTGTTGTTTTAGTTGGAGCAATATTGGCTGCTTCAACAGGTATAGTTTCCGCTTCTGTTGTTATGATGAGTGTGATAGCACTTCCTCTTATGATAAATGCTGGATATGATAAGTCACTAGCAAGTGGAACAATAGCTGCGAGTGGAACCCTTGGACAAATCATCCCACCATCTATCATCCTTATAGTTTTAGGTGATGTTATGAGTGTAAGTGTTGGTGATCTGTTTATGGGTGCAGTTCTTCCAGGTATAACCTTAGTTGCCCTTTATATATCTTATATACTTATACGAGCATTTATAAAAAAAGATGATGCACCAGCTATAGTAAGTGAAGAAAAAGTATCATTTTTTGATGTTATAAAAGCTATCATACCACCTTTATTACTAATGGTATCTGTTTTGGGTAGTATCTTTGCTGGGATAGCTTCACCAACAGAATCAGCTGCCTTTGGTGTAGTTGGTGGAATATTGCTATCTATGTTTAACAAAACACTTAGTGTTGAGATGATAAAGTATGCTTTGCTTGAGACTATGAAGTTAAGTGGTATGATATTTATGATACTTATAGGTGCTACTGCATTTAGTTTAGTATTTAATGAACTTGGTGGAAGTGATCTTATACTTGAGTTTTTTAGTGAAGATATAGGGGATGTTTGGGTCTTTATAGCTATATCTATGTTGAGTATATTTATACTTGGTTTTTTTATAGACTTTATAGAGATAAGTTTTATCATAGTTCCTATACTTGTACCAGTTATGTCAGCGTTTGGGATAGATCCTATTTGGTTTGCTGTACTCATCGCTATGAATCTTCAAGCTTCTTTTTTAACACCACCATTTGGTTTATCTTTGTTTTTTTTAAAAGGAGCAGCTAAAGATCGTGTTACAACTATGCAAATATATAAAGGTATTATACCTTTTATACTTTTGCAGTTATTAGGACTTTCTTTAGTGTTATTGTTTCCAGATTTAGTTTTCGCATTTTTATAAGGAGAAGATTTATGTTAAGTGTATTGTTAGAATTTAGTATGTTTCCAACATCTGATGATGGTAGAGATGGAGCATCAGTTTCAAAAGAGGTAAGTAAGATTATAGATGCCATAGATAAATCAGGTGTTTCTTATCAATTAACACCGATGGGTACTATTATAGAAGCTAAGAGTATGAAAGAAGCGTTGGGTGTTATAGAATTGGCGTATGCTCAGGTAGATCATTGTCAAAGAGTTTATTCTTCATTAAAGTTTGATATACGTCAAAATTGTGAAAATAGACTTAAAACAAAGATACAGTCTATTGAAAAAGTACTTAAAAGAGAAGTAAATCACTAATGAAAGATATATTATATGCACCATGGAGAGATGAATATGTGGCTGGAGAGAAGATACAAGGGTGTGTTTTTTGTCACATAAGTGCTAACGCCAATAATGATAAAAAACTTCATGTTTTGTATAGAGATGAGAAATGTTTTATAGTTATGAATAAGTATCCTTACACTCCAGGACATTTTATGATAATTCCACATATCCATACGGATAAATTAGAAGAATTAGATACTGATATATGGCTTCACATGACAGCATTGGCTCAAAAGGGTGTTAAGATGTTAAAAGAGGGACTAAATGCACATGGTGTAAATATAGGTATGAACCTCTCAAAAGCTGGTGGAGCAGGTATAGCAGAGCATATACATTTACATCTTGTTCCACGTTGGAGTGGAGATACAAACTTTATAACTTCTATAGCAAATACGCGAGTTCATTCAACTGATTTTGAGAAAATTTATCACAAATTGAGTACACTCGCACCGAAATATTTTTAAAACTATACTCTTTTTTTAACTTAGTTAGTTATAATAGTTAATTATTATAATATAAGGAATTTATATGCAAAGAAGAGATTTTTTAAAAACATCTATAGCAGCTTCTGCAGCTATAGTTGGAACTTCATTGTCTGCTGGTGAAACTCATCAACCAATAGATACTAGAACTGTCTCAAAGATGGCTTTTCCTGAGAAAAGACCTCTTATTACGTATTCTGACAGACCTCCACTTTTAGAATCACCTAGAAGTACATTTACACAAGAGATAACTCCTAATGATGAATTTTTTGTAAGATGGCATCTTCCAGATATTCCAACATATATAGATACAGATAAATATACAATAAAAGTAAATGGACTTGTGGAAAAAGAACTAAGCATAAGTTTAAAAGAACTTAAAAATGACTATGAACAGGTTGAAGTGACTGCTGTACTTCAATGTGGTGGAAATTCACGTTCTGCTTTTACTCCTATAGCTGGTGGTATACAGTGGGGTAGTGGTGCTATGGGATGTGCTGTATGGAAAGGTGTAAGACTTAGTGATATACTAAATCGTGCAGGGCTTAAAAAAGATGCACATTGGATAGGTTTCAATGGTAAAGATAACGCAGCCTACTATGAAACTCCAAACTTTGTAAGGGAACTTGAGCTTGATGAACTTGATGATCATGTTATCGTAGCTTATGAGATGAATGGTGAAGATCTCCCATACTTAAACGGTTATCCTCTTCGTTTAGTAATCCCTGGCTATTATTCGGATAGTTGGGTTAAAATGTTAAGTAATATTACTGTAACAAACAAATATAAATCTCTTTTTTTTATGGATGTAGCATATCGTATACCAGACAATAAAACAGAAAGTGAAACTCCAGAACATCACTTTAAACCAACTAAGCCCATAACAAATATGAATGTAAAATCAGTTATAGGATATCCTGAAAATGGTATGAAAATTTATCATAATTCACATATAGTTATTCGTGGTGTTGCTTTTGATGATGGACATGGTATTCGCTCTGTTAAGATATCTATAGATGATGGAAAAACATGGAATGATGCCATCATTAAAAAAGGTACAGGAAGATATGCCTACAATGCATTTAGATATACATTTAAACCAACAGAATATGGAAAAATAAATATAATGGCAAAAGCTTTAAACTATTTAGGTGAAGAGCAACCTTTAGCTAAAGATATTTTATGGAATCATGGTGGATATAAATATAATGGTATAGATGTTGTAACTGTAGAAGTGGTTTAAGGAGATTAAAATGAAAAAAACAATATTATTGTTACTAATTATGTTTAACATGTCTTTATTAGCGCAAGTTAAAGGTGAGATAGAGGTTCCATACATCTCTTATGAGATTAAGATGGGTAAAGGTTTTGATGCTGTCCAAGCAAATTGTTTAATGTGTCACTCTTTTGGTTATATCATAAACCAAGGACCACAGTCAAAAGAATTTTGGGATAAAAAGATAAATAAAATGATAGTACATTTTAAAGCTCCTATAACTAAAGAGGATCATAAAACTGTATTAGAGTATTTATTTAAGCATTATGGAAACGGAAAATTAAAATAATATAATAGGAGAATTTAAAATATGTTTGATTTTAAATCAATGTCTATCAGTAAAAAAATACATATGCCACTTATATTTTCTATAGTATTTGGCTTTATTGTTATCTTGATAAATTATTTTTCATCTATAGGTGATATGAAAAATGATGTTTATGATGAAGAAAAGAAATCTCTTACTTTGATATATAAAGAATCTATGAAAAGTAAAAAGAATATAGGTATCACAAATGCTATAAATATATCTAAAAATTATGATGTAGTAAGAGCATTGCAACAGCATAATAGAGAAATAGCTATAAAAGGGCTTGGAACTTTATCATCAGAGTTCAAAAAGTATACTAATTATAAGAATATTAAGATTCATATCCATGATGCAGATGTTCACAGTTTCTTAAGAGCTTGGAAACCAAATAAATATGGTGATGATTTAAGTGGATTTAGAAAAACTATACTTAGTGTAAAGAGTAACAGAGTACCTTTAGTCGCTATAGAACTTGGTCGTGCAGGTTTAGTTCTTCGTGGACTGGCTCCTATCGTGGAAAGTGGTAAGTACCTTGGTTCTGTTGAATTTATGCAAGGGTTGAACTCTATTGTAAAATCTGCTAAAAAAGATTATGCTTGTGAACTTGTTATACTGATGAAAAATGAGTTTTTATCTACTGCAACGGCACTTAAAAATGCACCAACAATTGGTGAGTACACTCTTGCTGTAAAAGACAGTGTTATAAATCATGATTTTTTTAACGATATTAAAAACATAGATCCTACAAAAATTGGGCATTATGATATAACTGATAAATACTTTATGGTTTCTCAAGAGATTAAAGATTTTTCAGGAAATATTGTTGGATATGCTGTAATAGGTAAAAATATAGAGTCAGTAAACAATGTAATCTCTAAATCTGAGCAATCTTTACAAAACCAGATGTATATAATGTTTAGTTTGGATATATTTATCCTGTTCTTCTTGATATATATCATAAGAAAAGGTGTTTCTGGCCCTATTGTAAACTTATCAAATGTTGCTGAAGAGTTGGCTCATGGTGATGCGGATCTTTCAAAAAGACTTCCTGTAAAATCAAATGATGAACTTGGTCTTGCTAGTAAAAATTTCAATACTTTTATTGATAAAGTTGAAAGAATAGCTATAGAAGCAAAAGAGGAGGCTGAAAGAGCTGAAGCATCAGCTATGGAAGCAAAAGCAGAAGCAGAGAAAAACAGACTTACTTTAGCACTTTCAGACTCTATGATAAATGGTGCAGTTGAAAATGCAAATAATCTTAGAGATAGTATGGTTGATAATGTTGAAAAAGTAAATGTTGTAAATGAACTAAACCAAAAAACAAGTGAAGTTATAAGCAGCGTTACTGCATCTACAGATGATATCAAAAAATCTATAGATGGTATAACTCATATGGTGGGAGATTCTAGAAATTCATCTGAAGAGTTAAACTCAAATGTTGAAGAGATTTTCAATGTTATAGCACTTATAAAAGATATATCTGATCAAACAAACCTTCTTGCATTAAATGCAGCTATAGAAGCAGCGAGAGCAGGTGAGCATGGTCGTGGTTTTGCTGTTGTTGCTGATGAAGTTAGAAAACTTGCAGAGAGAACACAAAAAGCGACAAGTGAAGTTGAAGCAAATATAAGTGTGCTAAAACAAAATTCTATGAGTATGAGTGAAAATAGTGAAAAAATTGAAGAGTATTCTATGTCTTCTCAAAAAATTATAGATGAATTTATAGAAAATATTCAAACACTTATAGATAATGCAGAGCATATAACTAGAGATAATGAGATCATAGGAAATGAATTATTTGCAAATATGGCAAAACTTGATCATATGGTTTATAAAAATCATACTTACTCTAAAATGTTAAAAGGTTATGCTGATAAAGAGTTAGGTGATGCAGATAGATGTAATTTCGGTAAATGGTATCAAGGTGATGGTAAAGAACAATTTGGTTCTAAAAAAGATTTCCAAGCTTTATCTGTACCTCATCAAAGAATACACTCAAATATATCTAAGGCTGTAAATCTTTTAGATTCTGGTAGTACAGATGAAATTATTGCTTTATTTAAAGATACAGAAGAAGCATCAAAAGAGTTATTTAGACATTTAGATAATATGGATAAAGAGAATTAATTCTCTTTATCTTTTTTCTCCCCTTTTAAAATAAAGAAAAATACAATCCCTATAACTAAAAAAATTGCCATTCTTATACTTAATGTTGTTATATCTGTTGTGTCATTCATATCTTATATCTCCTATAATTTAGTAAGTCTAGTCGTATATTAACATTTATTTGAACTATATTAAAGAGAAAATATACTACACTACAAAACTTTAATACTTATCAAGGCGGATTATGAGCAAGACAGTTACTATTATAGATACTTTTGGCTTCTTTTTTAGAAGTTTTTATGCATTACCTCAACATTTAAAAAATAAAGATGGATTTCCAACAGGACTTTTAACTGGATTTACAAATTTTATATCAACTCTTCAAAAAGAACATGATAGTGACTATATAATCTTTGCTATAGATACTAAGGGAGATACATTTCGTAATGAAATAGATCCAAACTACAAAGCAAATCGTTCAGCACCACCGCCAGAGTTATCTATGCAACTACCAGTTGCAATAGAATGGATAGATAAGATGGGTTATAAAACTCTCGGTATGAACGGTTTTGAAGCAGATGATATGATAGCAACTGTAACAAAACTTGCAAAAAAGAAAGGTTATAATGTACGAGTTGTATCTCATGATAAGGACCTTTATCAACTTATAGATGATAGTAAAGTTGTTATAGTTGATGCGATAAAAAGAAAGTTAGTTGATGAAAAAGCATGTTATGAAAAATATGGTGTAACACCACAACAGTTTATAGACTATCAGTCAATCTTGGGTGATAGTGCAGATAATGTTCCTGGAGTTAAGGGGATAGGAAAAGTTGGAGCAGAGAAACTTTTAAAAGAGTATGGTTCACTAGAAAACATCTATGAACATATAGATGAGATAAAAGGTGCAACACAAAAAAAACTTATAGAGTCAAAAAATGAAGCATATATGTCAAAAGAGCTTGTTACTTTAAAACAAGATGTATTTGAAAATATAGATTTTGAAGAGTATAAAATGGATATAGAACATCCATTTTTAAATATATATGATGAGCTTGTAAAGTATGAACAAAATGCTGTTCTTAGGATGCTAAAAGCGAAAAATATGATCCCTAACGCCAATAATAACAATAATAATGAAAAAAATATACAAAATATCAATGAAGCTACACATTTAGAGTTTAAAGCAACTTTATTAACAGATATAGATAAGTTAAATGCAGTATTAGCAACATTAACACCAGATACTTTAGTTGCTTTTGATACTGAAACAACCGGCCTTGATTATGATAAAGATAAATTGGTTGGATTTAGTTTTTGTATAGATAAAAGTGAAGCTTACTACGTTCCATTTGGACATTTTTATCTTGGTGTTGAGGATCAGATAGATGATAAAGATGCAGCTAAAGCTATAAAAAAAATATTTGATTCAAAAGTTATTGGTCACAATATAAAGTTTGACTTGCATTTTGTAACAAGATTTTTAAAAGTAGATATGTTAGAGATATATGCAGACAGTATGATACTTGCATGGCTTATAAACCCTGAAAGTGCATTAAGTTTAGATAAGTTATCTGATAAACTTTTAGGTCATAAAATGGTGGCTTTTAAAGATACTGTAAAAAAGGGTGAGACTTTTGCTAGTGTTGAGTTAAATGATGCTTGCAGATATGCAGCAGAAGATGCGTTAATAACTTTTGAACTCTATAATCTTTTTCTAAAAAAACTAGAACTTCAAAATGCTACTCATCTTATAGATGAAGCAAGGGAGGTAGAGTTTCCTTTTATAGATACTTTACTTAAGATGGAAAAAGAGGGGATAGCTGTTGATAAAGAATTCTTAAAGAGCTTCTTGAGTGAAGTGAAAGAGACTTTATCAACTCTTACAATACAGATACACTCTTTAGCTGGAAATGAATTTAATATCAACTCTACAAAACAGTTAGGTGTTATTTTATTTGAAACGTTGGGATTGCCGGTTGGTAAAAAAACAAAAACTGGTTATTCTACTGATGAGAAAGTTTTAAGTGGTTTAAAAGATTCTCATGAAATTATTCCTAAACTTTTAGAGTACCGTGAGGTTTATAAACTTTATTCTACATATATTGAGCCATTATTGGCGTTAGCAAATTCTGATGACCATAGTCGTATACATACATCTTTTGTTCAAACAGGTACTGCAACAGGGCGTTTAAGTTCTAAAAATCCAAATCTTCAAAATATACCAACAAGAACACCTCTTGGAGCTAAAATACGTAAAGGGTTTGTAGCAGGAGATGGTAAAAAACTGATAGGGATAGATTATTCACAAATAGAGCTTAGACTTCTTGCTCATTTTTCCAAAGATAGTGTTTTACTAGATGCCTTTAAAAATGATAAAGATATACACCTTCAAACTGCTATAGTACTTTTTGGAGAAGAAGAAGCAGCTTCTAAAAGATCTATAGCAAAAACAGTAAATTTTGGACTTCTCTATGGAATGGGACAAAAAAAACTTAGTGACACACTAAAGATAACTACAAAAGAAGCAAAAAGTATTATAGAAAAGTATTTTGAATCTTTTCCAAGTGTAAAACAATATTTTCGTTCTATAGTTGATTACTCTAAAGAGTACGGATATGTAGAAACACTTCTGAAGAGAAGAAGATATTTTGATTATGAAAATGCAACACCTATGTACAAGGCTGCATTTGAAAGAGAATCTGTCAATAGCCTTTTTCAAGGTAGTGCAAGTGATCTTATAAAATTGAGTATGAATAAGATACATAAAATTATAGAAGATGAAAACTTAAAAGCAAAAATGCTACTTCAAATACATGATGAATTGATTTTTGAGGTTGATGAAGCTGATGCTGTGATGTTAGGAAATAAATTTAGAGATATTATGGAAAATATAATGGAGTTAAATATTCCATTGAAAGCAAGTTTAAATATAGGTGATAATTGGAGCGAATTAAAATAGTTACTTTCTTGACTTATTAAACATATGTTCGTTATAATTTGGACATATGTGCAAATTATATTACAAGGAAAAGATATGAAAATAGTTTTAGCAGTAGATGAAGATAAAAAAACAATAGTTAAAAAGACAGGGCAGAGTGCTTATTTTGCTATCTATGAAGATGATAAACTTATAAATTTGGTACCAAATAAACATCATGATGGTGGACATCATCATGAAAGTTCACATAAAGAGCATACAAATTCACATAGAAAAGATGTTGAAGCACTTAGTGGCTGTGATATTATCCTTGTTCAAGCTGTAGGGGAAAATATGAAAGAAGCATTAGAATCAATAAATTTAAAAATAAAAAAAATAAGACAAAAGCATGGTTCTACTGCAGATGAAGTTATAAAAAACTTTTTAGATGGAAATATATAATGGAGTTAAAAACCATTGGTATATTTTCTCTTACACTTTTAACACTTTTTGGATTTAGTGGCTGTCAAGATGAAAAAAGTCATATAAAACTAGATGGAAAAAAATTACTAGAAAAAAAGTGTTCTCAGTGTCATAATCTAGATCTTCCACCAAAGACGTTTGAAGATGAAAAAGCACCACCTATGATGGCAGTTGCTTTTCATATAAAAGATTTTATAAAAGCTACAAATGAAAGTGAAAAGATACCAAAGGGTATAGAGTTTATAAAAGATTATGTTATAAATCCAAGTGTTGAAAAATCTTTTTGTGATAAGAAAAGTTTACAAACATATGGTGTTATGCCATCTCAAAAAGGTAATGTTACACAAGATGAATTAGAAGCAATAGCTAAGTATATGTTTAAACACTATACGGTTAAAAATCTAACTCAAGCACAAAAAATAGAAAATGAACTTAGAAAAATGGATCCGGCAGAACTATTAGCACGAAAACAGAGTTGTCTTGGTTGTCATAAAAAAGACAAAGATTTGGTTGGTCCATCATTTGCGAAGATAGCTAAAAGATATAAAGATGATACACAACATATAGAAAATAGTATAAAAAATGGTAGTTCAAAACATTGGAAAGGTTATCATGGTGTTGTTATGCCAAAATTTGAAAATAAAACTTCTCAACAAGATAGAGAAATTTTAGCAAAATGGATACTTAAGCAAAATTAGGGGATAAATATATGAGTGGAAGACGAAAAATCACAAGACATATAGAGGCAGATCATAGTGGTGTATGTTTTAAGCCTTGTGGTATCAAAAAAACAGAATTAGAAAAAGTTTATCTTTTGGAAGATGAGATGGAAGCATTACGTTTATCTGATTTTGAGGGACTTTATCAGCAAGAATGCGCTGATAAAATGGGTATATCAAGAACAACATTTTCCCGTCTTGTAGAGTCTGCTAGGAAAAAAGTTTCAGATGCATTATTAAATACAAAGGCTTTAAATATATCTCTAAGCAATTGAATTTTGTATAAAAAGGGCTAAAACACTTAGTAAAAAGATACCTCCAGCTTTATTATAAAGTTTATTTGCCAAGATAAATAATAAAGTCAACGATGCTCCAACTAGTATAAACATATCAAATCTTGTACTTGTTAAGTCAACTGCTAATGGGTGTATCAACGATGATCCTCCAAGTACCATTGAAAAGTTTGCGACATTTGAACCTATAATATTTCCTATACTCATATCAGCATTTCCTTTTTGTATAGCAACTATAGAAACAACTAATTCTGGTAAAGAAGTACCAAGAGATATTAAAAACAATCCTATTATCCATTCACTGACTTCTAAGCTTCTTGCTATGTTTGTTCCACTTTCTACAACAAAATTTGCTCCACCAACAGTAAATAAAAATCCTATACTTAAAAATAAAATACTTTTACCCCATCCAAATTTTTCTTCACCTAAATCTTCACTGATTTCACCTGCAAGCTCATCTTTAGAACTTGAAAATAAAAATATAATATATGAAACCATAATAAGTAAAAATATAATGCCATCAACTCTTCCTATCTCACCATCTTGAACCATTATAAAAAATATCATCAATGGTACAGCAACCCAAGCACTGTCTTGAGAAAAAAGATCTCTTTTTGGATTCATAGATTTTGCTATCATAAAAACTATACCAAGAACTAAAGTTATATTGAAGATTACACTTCCAACAACATTAGCAACTGCCATATCATTTTTACCTTGTGTCGCAGCCATCATAGAGGCTGCCATCTCAGGCAATGATGTTCCAAAAGCTATAAGGGTAGCACCAATAACAAAATGTGAAATATTAAAATGAAGTGCTATTCTTTCTGATTCTTTTATGATAAAACTTGCTCCATAAATAAGAGCTGCCATCGCTATTGTAAATACTATATAATCCATGTTTATTATCCTTGAGTTCTTACTATTAAACTGTCTGGTAGTTTAAAATTATTTATTATCTCTTTTTCTTTTTCTCTCATTTCACCATTATCAATCTCATGATCATAACCCATTATATGTAATAATCCATGAATAAATAAAAGTGCAAATTCATCATTTTGAGTATGCCTAAACTCAATAGATTTCTCCTGTACATAATCTATAGATATAACAATACTACCTAAAGGTGTCATTGGCATATCTTCATAAGGAAAACTAAGAACATCGGTAGGTTTATCTATACCTCTGTACTCTTTGTTTATCATTTGAATATCTTTATTATCTGTTATAACTAGTTCTATCTCTTTATTTGTTAAAGATACAACTATAGTGTTTAAAAAGTGTGCATCTACTTCATATGAAGTTTTGTTATCAATATCTATCATAAGTGGAATTATATCTAAAGAGGCTTATTGTTTTTTGTGGTATATCGCAGACTGTAAAATGTCTGCGATAAAACAGCTTTTATCCTGTTATGTTTAAGTTATTACCCATACCAGTTTTTTGAGCTGTTGTTTGTTGAGATTGCTCAGTAGCTCCCTCTAAAACTTTTAAAATTTGTTGACTTTGAACATCTTGAGCTTTTTTTTGAGCTTCTATCTGTACGTTTTGTGTCATACTAGATGAGCTATTACTTGATGATACATCCATAACATCTCCTTTTAGTTCTTATTTATATGTATTGTATACTTATTTTTATTTAAACAAGATTAAAAAATTATGATAAAATCACACCATGAAAAATAATATATCGATAAAAAAAGCTGTTTGCATCATGAGTGGAGGTATGGATTCTACCTTAAGTGCTTATATGATGAAAGAACAAGGATACGAGATTATAGCTGTTCATTTTAACTATGATCAAAGAACACAAAATAAAGAATTAAGTTGTTTCAACGAGATATGTGATGCTTTAAATGTAGAAAAAAAATATATTTTAGATTTAGATTTTTTTAAACAACTTGGAGCTTCTGCATTAACAGATAAAAGTATAGAAGTACCTACAAATGGTGTTGAAGATGGGGTGCCTGTAACTTATGTACCTTTTAGAAATGGTATCTTTTTAAGTATGGCTGCAGCTATCGCTGAAAAAGAAAGTGCTCAATTTATAAGTATAGGAGTTGTAGAAGAAGATAGTAGTGGATATCCAGATTGTAGGGAAGCATATATATCTAGTATGCAAAATTCTATAAATCTTGGTACAAAAGATGAAACCAATATAGAGATAACAATGCCTTTAGTTCATCTTAAAAAATCTCAAATAGTAAAAGAAGCTTTAAAGATAAATGTTCCATTACAACTTACATGGAGTTGTTATAAAAATGAAGATAAAGCATGTGGTGTTTGTGATAGTTGTAGGTTGAGATTAAATGGTTTTAGTAAAGCTGGAGTAGAAGATCCAATAAAGTATGAATAAACTTTTTTTTCAAAATAAATATATCGTAGAAGTAAAAATAAATAAAAAACTTAAGCATACTTATATATCTATAGATAGAGATAAAAAAATAATAATTAAGACATCAAATAGATCAGAATATTTTATATATACTTTACTTGAAAAAAGAACGTTATGGATAGAAAAGCACTTAAAACATGCAGATGATCTAGTTAAAATTGACGATAAAGAACTTTATAGTATTGAATTTATACAAGATAGAATAAAAAAATATTCAAAAATAATGAATTTAGATTATTCACAGTTGAAATTTAGAAAGATGAAGAGAAGATGGGGTAGTTGTAATTCAAATAAAATAATCACTTTAAATAAATCACTTACAAGGGTAGATAAAAATCTTATAGATTATGTTGTTGTACATGAATTAGCTCATTTAAAATATATGAATCATTCAAGAGAATTTCATAAATTGGTAGAATTTTACCTTCCTAACGCCAATATCTATAAAAAAGAGTTAAATAATATAAGACTTACTTAGTTAAGTATTTTATACTATACCTACTAGATGGTGACCACATCATCCATCCATTACTACCTATATCTTCAGCAGCTTTTATTTGTTGTTGAATCTCTTTTTTTGTATATTTTATCTTTTTAGATTTATAGTCTCTAAAGTATTGCAACCAAGGTCTAATTCTATTTATATCTACTTTATCTGTAATATTTTTTAGACTTCTATAAACAACATCATATGGGTATTGTGATGGATATTGAAAATGAAAAGAACCACTTGCAAATCCAGATGGATATAGCATAGGAGCTATATAATCAGTATGATTTTTAAAAGATGAAATTGTTTGACCAATCCCATTATCATCTTTACTCCAACAAATATTTCCATATGTATCTACAGATATAAAAACACCATATTTCATAAGTTTTTTTTGTGCTAATATTAAAAAGTCCTCTATTGCTTTAACTCTATTGTTTTGTGTATTTTTTTTAGAATATACAAGACCATCTCTAGCAGGAAATCTTATATAGTCAAAATTAATCTCATCAAAACCAACTTTGGCAGCTTCTTCTGCAATACGAATAGTGTATTTATGAGAACGTATATCAAAAGGATCGACCCATGCCATATTATCATGATTTCTCCATATTTCACCATTCTTTTTCTTTATAGCATATTCTTTGTTGTATGATGCTTGGATTTCATCTTTAAATGTAACTATCCTAGCTATTGTATATATATTATTATCTTTCATAAGTTTCATAAATTTTTTTATATTTTTATTTGTTCTTTTATCCTTGGCACCGTAACTATTTGCTTGCTTGAAAGAGGTATAAAACATTGTTGAACCATATTCATTTTTTATATCAACTACTATTGCATTTATTTGTGTGTTTTTTATAACTTTTAGTAATTTTTTTAATCTTTTAGATGAGTTACTAGCACCCCAAAATGTTAAATAAAGTGCTTTGACTTCTATTGGCGTTAGGAAATATTTCATACCTTTTTTATTGCATTTTATCTTAAAAGGCTTGTATCCATATGCTTTAATATGAAAAACTTTTTCTTTACTCTTTAGATAGAAATTCCCATTTTTATCTGCTCTTATACCATGGATGGAATCTGAAATATATGCATTTTTTATAGGCATATTTGTTTTGTTGTCTATTACTGTACCACTTATAGAAGCAAATAGTAAAGAACTGAAAATAAAAATGTTAATAAGTATAATTTTCAATAGTAGCTCACAGATAAGATTTATTTTATCTAGCAATATACATACCTAAATTAACGAATATTCAAAAAATATCCTAAACTTGCATCACTCCATTTTTTTGATAGACTTAGATGAGTAGAGATAGATTCATATACTAGTTTAAAGTCATTATTTTTACTACTTAATTCACTGACAACATCAATTAAAGATGATTTTCCAGCTTCTATAACATCTGATGGAAATTTTAAAAGTTTAACATTTAGAGATTCAAGTTTTTCTAAAGCATATATATTTTCATGATGAAATTTACTTGTCATATTTGAATTCATTTCACTTGAACATACTTCTATTATTGATTGATGTTCAAACGCGAGTTTTTCCCAAGAATGTTTATTGAATGTAAGTTCAAGAATAGATCCAGGTTCATGCCATCCAGAATAATAATATGGTGCAACTTTATAAAATCCCATCTTTATATCAAGTGCAGGTCCAACCCATTCAGTGGCATCTATTACACCTCTTTCAAGTGAAGTATATATCTCTCCAGCTGGTAAAAGTATAGGGTTTACACCCATTTTTGAAAATACTTCACCACCTAAACCAGGTATGCGCATCTTTAAACCCTTCATATCAGATAAGGAATTTATCTCTTTTCTAAACCATCCACCCATCTGAATACTTGTATTTCCACCAAGTAATGGATAAAGATTGTATTTTGCGTATTGTTCCCTCCAAAGTGAAAGTCCATCACCATAAATCATCCAAGAGTTAATCTCTTGAGCAGTAAAACCAAATGGTATACCACTGTATAAAGAAAAAGCAGAATTTTTACCTTTCCAATAATATGGTCCAGAGTGAAAAGCATCTATCTGTCCACTGCTAGCAGCATCAAAAACAGCTAAAGCAGGGACTAGTACATTTTTTGGATATAACTTTATCTCTAATGATCCACCACTGACATCTTTAACTCTAGATGCAAAATCTTCAACTCCAGTTCCCATAATAGGGAAGTGTGCCGGCCAACTTGTAGCAAGTTTTATAATTGTTTTTTTGTTCCTATTTATATGAAACGTTTTAGTATTATCATGTTTTTTTGGATGTTTTGAGTAATCAATCGCAACATGATTTGATTCATTGCAGCTATTTAAAGCTAGAACTGCAGAGGCTGAAGCTGTTGTAGTTAAAAAAGTTCTTCTATCCATGGTTAAATTACCTTATTTGTAAAATTATTCTAGTGTAAATAGAGAAATCTCACTCTTTTTAGTTTGGTTTTGAAGTAAAATTGACTTGCTAACGCCAATAATAAGTGCAAAATGAAATTTATTTTCTTTAAGTATTTTTATAACATCATAATCATCATTATATATAAAAATATTTTTTATATCCAATTTAATATTTATACTTTTTGGGATAATATATATTTTCTTTGCCCATGTTGCTTCATTTTCTAAAAAAGATATCTCTTTTTCAACTAAAGAAAATTCATTTTCAAAGATTAAAACCATTTCACTTGTTCCAAACTCTTTTATTTCAAGTTTATTATTTATAAATATAGGTTCAAAATGATCAATAAGAGTAAATTTCTTTAATCTATAATTTATATTTTTAGTTTTAAAAAAATGGAGTAAAATTTCCAGATATGGCATAAAAAATGGAGATATTAATTGTCTTTCATAAAATATGTTATCATAGATAAATGATGTCTCAAAAAGTGTTTGTTCAATTATATCGATTTTATTTGTCGTGTTTATAGAGATTTTATTTATTTTAGTAAAAAGATTTTTATCTGTTAGGGTAGGGCAAAACAATATAGTTGAATTGTTATCAATCTGTAAAAGAGTGTTTGAAATATCTTTTATATCACCAGAAATAACTACAAAACTTGGTTCTGTTATAACTTGTAATGCAAGTTTTAGTATAATTTCATTTGTTTCATATACAGATATGTTTTTATCTATAAGTTGAAATCTAATCAATCTTTTTAAAGCTTCTTCAACATTCTCAACTTTTATCCAAGCTATCTCAGAATCTGTTATTTGTGTTGGTTTAGAAAACAATATTCCATATGCACCATTTATAATAGCTTCATCTATATCTTGATTCTCAAATGCTATAAAAAGATCACCCCTTCTTATAGACTTTGAATTGAAACTAATATTTAAAAATTTATTTACAAATGGAGAATTGACTATCTTTCCATTTGTAAGTGCAATGATGTTTTCTAATCTCATCCAATAGGTGTACCTGCTTTTTTTGATTTTTCAGGTCTTACTAAACAAAGACCATATTCATCTTTTGCAGCAAGTAACATACCCTCACTTATCATACCCATAAGTTTTGCAGGTTTTAAATTTGCAACAACACAAACTTGTGTACCAACTAAACTCTCAGCAGAGTAAAATTCTTTTATGCCAGCTATAACTTGACGTGTATCATCTTCTCCAAGAGATACTTGAAGTTTCAGAAGTTTTTTACTTTTTGGAACTTCTTCAGCTTCTAGAACTGTACCAACCTTTAAAGAGGTTTCAAAAAATTGTCCAATCTCTATAAGATTATCATTATTATCAGTAGTACTTTCTTTTTTTGTAGTTTTTTCATCTTTTTTAGGTGGATTTGGCTCTGCTTTTGGTGCTTCTTCCATTAAAGGTTCTTCTATACGTGGAAATAAAGGAGGTACTTTTTTAATATTAAATAGTTTTAAAAATTCTTTATTTACTATGTATGATTTATAGCTACTATTATCTATTTTAAAAGATAAAGCGTCTGCTATAGTTTTTGTTGTATTTGGCATAACAGGACTTAGCATTATAGATGCTTTTGCTAAGATATTTGCAACTAATGCAACTGTAGCTAAAGCTTCATCCTTTTGATTATTTTTCATTTTTACCCATGGCTCATGCTCTGTTATAGCAGTATTACCTATAGAAAATAATTTCCATAACTCCTCTAAGTATCTATGTGTTTGCATGTTCTGTATATATTTATCTAAAGAGTCCAGTATATTATTCATACTTTCTATCTCTTTTGAATGATACTTTTCAACATCTATACTATTTATCTCAAAATCAGAATATTTTCCACTCATACCAATAATACGGTTTAGTAGATTTCCAAGGTCGTTACTTAATTCTGAATTGATTCTATCTATAAAAGCACGTTGTGAAAAATCACCATCTTGACCAAAAGGTACTTCTCTAAGCATAAAATATCTAAGATTTTCAACACCATAAGCATCAGCAACTTCTTTTGGTGAAACTACATTTCCTTTTGATTTACTCATCTTTTCACCATCTCTTGTCCACCAACCATGTGCACCTATATGTTTAGGAAGAGGGAGATCTAGACTCATTAAAAATGCGGGCCAATATATAGCATGAAAACGTAAGATATCTTTACCAACAAAATGAATATTTGCAGGCCATTTATCCATATTTTCTTCATTTTTACCATATCCAAGTGCAGTTATATAGTTTAAAAGTGCATCAAGCCAAACATACATTACATGTTTGTCATCATTAAACTTCTCTGGCATTTTAACACCCCAAGTAAATGATGTTCTTGTAACAGAAAGATCATGAAGTCCACCTTTTACAAAGTTAATCACTTCGTTGATTCTTGATTTTGGCATGATAAATTCTGGGTGTTCTTCATATAATTTTAATAATTTATCTTCGTAATTAGATAATTTAAAAAAGTAGCTCTCTTCTTTTACTACATTTGTAACTCTACCGCAGTCTGGACAAAATTCTCCATCAACAAGTTGTGTTTCAGGAAAAAAAGTTTCACAACTTACACAATAATGTCCCTCATAGAAATCTTTATAAATATCACCTTTTTCATACATCACTTCAAATGCTTTTTTAACACCTGTTTTATGATCTTCATCTGTTGTTCTGATAAACTTATCATAACTTATTTCAAATTCATCCCAAAGATTTTTAAAAGTTGCACTTATTTCATCAGCAAATTCTTGAGTTGGTTTATTATTTTTAGCAGCAGATTCTTCTATCTTTTGTCCATGTTCATCTGTTCCAGTAAGAAAAAAAGTATCTTCACCTTTTAGTCTTTCATATCTTGCAACAGTGTCTGCGATAAAAGTAGTATATGCATGACCTATATGAGCCTCTCCATTTACATAGTAGATAGGTGTTGTTATATATTTACTCAAATTATTTTCCTTTATCTTTTTTAAAATTCAAAACCACCAGTATCTCCTTTGGACATACTGTTATAAACGGCTTTTACATAATCATTTCTAATTTCACAACCAAAAAAATACTCACACTTACTACAACTAGTATGATTCTTTTCATTTTGGCAAGTATGAAGTTTTTTTATAACTTCATCCAAATAAGCTTCAAATTTATCTCTTTTTTTATTGTTTATTTGTTGCATAAACTTTTTTTACTTTTTCTATTTCATAGTTTGAACCAAAAAAGCATATAGCTGTATCATGTATATGTGAATGACCTAGATCCATAAGTGGAGTATAACCATCTATAGCTTGTCCACCAGATTTCTCATATATATAAGCAAAAGGAAATACTTCAAAAAGTCTACGAAGTTTTCCTTCTGGCTTATCAGTTGTTCCTGGATAACTAAACAATCCTCCACCTTTTAAAAGTATTTGATGAAGATCTGGAACCATTCCTCCAGAGTAACGAAGACGATATCCATCTTTGAAAAATCCATCAATCATCTCTTTGTGATATGGTGCCCAATTTTGTTGTGTTCCACCTGGAGCCATTAATTTACCTTTTTCACTAAGTCTTATCTCTTTTACAAACTCAAATTCTCCTGCTTGAAGTAGATATAGTTTTGTTTTGTTCTCTGCAAATACCATCTCTACACGAGGACCATAAACAACATAACAAGATGCGACCATCTTAGCTGAACCAAACTCACCTTCATATATACCAAAAATAGAACCAACACTTAAATTTACATCAACTAAAGATGAACCATCTAAAGGATCATAAGCTATAAAATATTTACCCTCTTTGTGTAATAACTCCTCGTGAGTTTTTTCTTCACTAGCTATAGTATGTATAGAGGGAACTTTGGAAAATTCCTCTTCTATAATCATATCACATTTAATATCTAGCTCTAGTTGTGTTTCTCCAGAACTGTTTTCTTGTTGAGAATAACCTATATCTTTAACATCTATAGCTTCTTTAATTCTTTTTGCACTTAGTTGTATTGCGTCAAATATATCTCTCATTTATTACACTTCCTTTGCATTTTTTAATATCCATGAAATAACTTCATCAGGATCATTTAGATTTAGTACATCAGTACTCTTTGGTAGTTCATATTTATTAGTATCAACTGTTTCATCTATAGCTAAAGAATCCATATATTTAAAATATTCAATATCTACAGAATTTCTAAATACACATATTCTAGGCAAAGGTAAAGTTTTTAGCCCTTCAACAAGTAAAATATCAAACTTATCAAAAAGTCTTATCATCTCATCGATATCTTTATTTTTTTTTGAAAAATAGGTTGTTCGATTTGGTGATGTTACTATAACTTCCGCACCAGTATTACTAAATTTATAACTATCTTTACCTTCAACATCAAATCTGGCTTTATCACCAGGATCATGTTTTACTATTGCTACTTTTTTGTCATATTCGTTTATAAGTTTTCGTGCTACTTTTAGTATAAGAGTAGTTTTTCCACTATTTGATGGTCCTGTAAACGCAACTGCTAATCTTTTCTTCAAATTATAACTTTCTTTAAAAATTTTATAGATTATACAAAAGAAGAGTTTAATAAGATATAATTTCAATTAAATAATAGGATAAATATGAGATTTTTTTTAATTTTTTTAATAACAGTTGTATTTTTTAATGGATGTTCAAGCAATAATGCCTTTGATCACTTTAATATGACAGATGAACAAGAGATGGCTCAAGAAAGTATAAGAAGTGTTAAACTGCAAGATGCTGATAAAACAGTTGGTGTTTGTAATATTGTATATTTAAATAATGTACTACCAAATAAATATAAAACTAAAGATTCATTTTATATTTATATGTATACTCATCATAATTATAGAAATTTTAAATTTTTTTTAGATAAAAGTATGCCTATTTCTATAAAAAAATTACCTAAAAAAAATCAATTTCAAAAATTTACAAAAGAATCATATAGATGGCAAAACTATTTTATAGTTGAATTTAAAAAAATAAATAATGAAAAGTTAAATTTTGAGATAACAAATAAAGATGGCATCTCAAAAACAATTATGTTTGAGATGCTAGAGTATTAAAGAGAATGAAGTAGGGCAGTTAATATAACTGTTAATATATTTAATCCAATTATAATTACTAAGGGTGCTATATCAAGACCATTAAAATCAGTTCTCATAAATTTTCTTACTAAACTGTAAGCTGGGTTTGTAATTCTATACAAAAATTGTACTATTGGATTGAACGGATCAGGATTTACAAAACTAAGAAGGGCAGCTATTATAATAACCCATGTATATATATTTATCAAACTTATAACAATATTTCCAATTCCGTAAATAATTTCTATTCCTGCACTCATTTTGTTATTTCTCCTATGTAATTTTTAAGATATTTATAAATTTCTTCTATATTTGGACCATTTTCAGTATTTGTTAACAGGATTCTTAAACATTTAGCAAATATTTGTTCTCCAAGTTTAGATTTTTCAAGTATGTAATTTTTAAAATCATTATAATTTTCAAAATATTGCATATTTTTGATAATATCTTTGATGATGGTTATTTGTGGTAATAACTCATTAGGTATCTCTTTTTTAGCAAATATAGGTTTTATCTTTGATTTTAATTCTTTAGTGGTATTAGCCTCTTCTAAATAAATACGAGCTAATTCACCTATATCTTCATCAGCAAATCCAACATATCTTGATAACTCTTTTGCATCTAATATTTTTAAATGTTCCTTGTTTATATGTTTTAAAGTTTCTATATCAAATAGAATAGGGTTCTCTGATAGTTTACATAATTCAAACCAGTCTATGCACTCTTGTGTATTGAATAATTTAGTAGGTATTTTATTATAATCTATTGATATTAAATAATTTGATATAGCATCTGGTAAATATCCTTCTTCAAGTAAATATTTTATACTAGGTAAATTATCATTTGTAATATTAGATATATGAGCATATTCTATATTTTTGTCATAATTTAGGGATTTTCTAATATGTTCCTCTTTAAATGTATCATTTAGAGTGTTCTTATCCTTGATAACTATACTTATATCATTAAGCATATCATCAATTGCACAAGAAAAATTATATGTAGGTGTTTTTTCTTGAGTCATAATCATAAAACTATCCATAGTTTCTGGATGAGAACTAATATTACCTTTAATCTTATCATTTATAATTATAGGTTTATTTGGTTTAATTATTCTTATGGTAAAAGGATTTTCATTATCTATAACTAATTCTGCAGGTAGATTTTTACATGCATCATCGTATAGGTACATTTTCTTGGATGATTTTGCTTTTGCTTTTTGTTTTTCTATCCATGAAGAAGAACAAAAACAACTAAATGCTTTTTTTTCATGAAGTAGTTGAATTGCCATAGCTGTATGAAAACGAACATTTTGACTTTGATGTATAACCTGAGAATATTTTATACCAAAAAGAGCCAATATATCAAGTGTTTCATTATCTTTAATATCTATATCTTTTTCTTGATTTGTATCTTCTATTCTAATTATTAAGTCTTCTTTTTGTTGTTGAGATACTATATAATTGATTAGTGCAATCCTAAGATCCCCTACATTCATATCTCTTACTGGATTATGTGCAAATCTAAGCATTAAAATTCCTAAAATATTTTTTTGTGATTCTAACTAAATTTTGGTTAATGTAAAATGTAAATGATTGTAAATAGAGTAGGTTGGTGACCCCGAGGAGAATCGAACTCCTGTAACATGGATGAAAACCATGGATCCTGACCGCTAGACGACGGGGCCAACTTGCTCAAGCTTTGTTGAGTTGAAATTATACAGATTATATTCTTAATATAATATTAAATCTGTATAATTTTAATGTTAATCGTAAAAAGAGCGAAGAGCCCTAATTATCACTGCATTTTTAGAAATACTTTCGGCCTTCGCATTTTCATTTACAGTATCATATATATCTAAAGGAAGAGAGATTGAAAAAGTTTTTGTTTCAACTTTCTTCTTTTTAGTAACCATAGAAACAACATTACTTAAAAGTTCAATAATTTTTTTTGTATCTATAGGTTTTTGGATAAAACTATTAACACCAACTTCTATAGATGCAGATATTTTTTCCATGTCATTACTAGCAGATATAACTATAATGATTTGAGATGGATTTAGAGCACGAATTTGACGAGATAATTCTATTCCGTCCATACCGGACATAACAATATCTACAAAAACAACATCTGGCTTATTATTTTTATAAACTTTGAGAGCTGATTCACCATCAAAACATGAATCAACACTAGAAAAAAAGTTCTTAAATGTAGAACTTAAAAGCTCATTCGTTACTTTTTCATCTTCAACTACTAATGCAGTTAATTTTTTTGTTTGTTCAGTAAGCTGAATTAAATCTATATTTCCCATATATCTATTTCCTTTCTAATTATAACTTATAGAATTATACATTAATTATAGTTAATAAATGTATAAAATTAAAAACTGTTATAATTTTATTTTGTTTTAAATTTTTCTAACCACTCTATATCTTCATCGTTTAAAATATTTTTTTTATCCAATAAAGATCCTATAATTTGCTTTAGTGTCTCTTCATCCATAAAATCAAGTAAGTCAGGGTTTATAGATGTGGATTGGATTCCACTGTAACTATTTAATAAGTTTTGTATATCTTTTATTAGTTTATTTTTATTTTCATCCATAATATTTATTTTCCTTATTTATAATTTATATATTGGTTAACATAATGTAAATTCTCTTGAAATTATCTTTTCATTTTTCCTATACTATCTTTAGTTATTATAGTGTCTAAGATAATATTTTTAAAACTCCATTTTGTTTTTATATTTATTTGTACATTTGATGACATATTATTAGTGTTGTAATTTAGAATTTTAGAATTATTTTGTATAGAATTAAGTATATTATAAAATTCATTTTTATTTATACCATATATGAGTTTCAATCTTTTTTTATTAAAATTTTCAACTATAAGATACAAAGTTTCTTTTCTGTCTGATAATTTAAAAAAATATAAATTATCTACAACCTTTAAATGTTCAATAGCATAATCTGGAAAAATAGAATAGATTGTTCTCTTTATACCATGTCTAAATCTGTATCCGCCAGATACTATAGCATCTTCAACAACAATTAAATGATGATCTCTTTTTAGTTCATAAATATATTGATATATACTAATATTAATAAGTCTTATTTTTTTCATATATTTTATTTGAATATCATTTTTTAATAAAATTTTATTTCCATGTTTTAGAGTAATTATATTATCATCTGTATTTATATGATAAACAGAACATGAAGTTAAAAATAACTGTAACAAAATGAATGGAAATATTCTATTGTTTTTCATATTATACACCCTATTTATTTGTGAAAAAACTAAATGTTATGTAAGTACCTATTTAAAGGCTTTGCAGTATATATAGGTACAAGATAAGCCGAGTTTTGTTTTGATAGTAATTAATCTACTGCACATATCACTTTGTGCTTCTAGCGAAACAATAGCTTTCTAAGACGCTAACCATCTGTTTCTTGCTGCCATGTTGGGTTTACAAGCTCTATATGTTGCCATAAAGACTGGTAGTCTCTTACACTACCTTTTCACCTTTACCATACATAAGATGGAAGTTTATTTTCTGTTGCACTTTCCCTCGTATTACTACGGCCATTCGTTAAATGGAACATTGTCTTAGAGCAGCTCGGACTTTCCTCTTGATTAGTAAAATCAAGTAACTATCCCTTGTACCTTGAGTGTATTGTATAAAAACTTTACATAAAAACAGCTTTTAAAATAGATGTGAACACTTGTTCTTTATAAAAGTTTATTTTATGAACAAGTGTTCATGTCGATAAAGTTTATATTAACGATTGTTCATATATAATATGACTAAAAAGAACAAGTGTTCATATGTGATTTGAATCAATATATTAAGGAGTGAATAGAAAATGTCAGAAACAAAAGAAAAAATACTTAAAATAGCAACTACCCTATTTTCAGAACTTGGTTACAGAGGTGCAAGCATAAGAAAAATTGCTTCCAAAGTTGGTATAAGAGAGAGTGCTATATATAATCATTATAAAAGTAAAGAAGAGATATTTTTAGAAGTAGCTAAAGGTATTTTTTCATCACCTTTTTCAATATCTCAAGATGAGATTAAAGCATTAGCACAGAAAGGTAAACCTTTTTTACAAAAATTTACATTTCAATATAAAATACTCACTTTTGATAAAAGTAATGAAAAAATGTTTAGATTACTTATGATTGAACTGATGCAAAATAAAAATCTTAGAGAAAAATTTATGGATGAATTTCATAATAAAAATATTAAATTATTATCAGAAGGTTTTTTTATAATGATGCAAAACAATCTAATCAAATCCAGTGATCCCATGATGATATCTTATGAATTTATCAGTACCCTATTCTATATTAGATTGCAAGTTACATTACTTCGTTTTGATGGATTATCTACAAATAACTTATCTACACAATTTGAAAAACATGTTGATTTTTTCTGGGAAAGTATAAAAATTTAATATTATATAATATACTAATACTATATAATATTATAAGACTAGATAAAAAAAGTAACCTCTTTTTAGAGGTTACTAAAAATATAATTATTTTTTAGAAGCCATAGCTTCTTTAGCATATTTTTCACCAAGTTCATAAGCAGTTTTATTTACTTCATGTACTTTAGCAGGTACTTTTGAAAGCATTGTATCAACAAGAGCTTGTTTATCAATAGCATCCATCATTGTATTGGCGATTGCAAGAGCAACAACAGATTGAGTAATAACATTACCAACCTCCTCTTTTGCAATTGTAATAATTGGAATTTCATAAATATTCCATGTTTTTCTATCTTCATCAGTTGGATGAACAAGGTTTGGATCAATAACTATTGTTCCACCTGGTTTCACACCATTTTTGAAAAGTTTATAACTCATATCTGCAACTGAAAGCATAAAGTTTATCTCACCATCAATAGCATATGGATAATAAATTTCTTTATCATCAAGTTGGATATCAACAACAGTTGGTCCACCACGAACTTGTGATGTATATGTTGCAGTTTTTAGACCTTGCCCACCTGTTTTAATTTTTGCAGCTGCAAAGATTTCACCAGCAAGAAGAACACCTTGTCCACCAACACCAGTAAATCTCATTATTACTTTAGAATCGCTCATAGTGCTTCTCCCTATATTTTTTTAGCAAAGTCATCTTGTGTTATTTTAGCACGTTGACCTTGGTGAACTTTTTGAATCTCTGCATACATATCACAATACTCATCAGCATCTGTATCTTGTTTTAAAATACCTGTTGGTAAAAGATTAAGTTGTTCTTCTGGAGAAAGTGCATCATATTTCTTTTTAGAAATAGTAATGCTATCTATCCACTCTAAATTTTCCATTGCAGACATCATTTTATTTTTACGTCCAAGATTTATATGACAGTTAGAAAGTACTTCCATCATAGAAAAACCTTTATGCTGCATAGCTTTGACCATAGCTTTTTCAAGCTTTTTAGGATCAAGCATAGTCTCACGTGCAACAAAAGAAGCACCAGCTGCAATAGCTAAATCACAAGTATTAAAAGTTGGGTCTATATTTCCAGCTTTTTGAGATACTGTCCACATACCTTTAGGTGTAGTTGGTGAAGTTTGAGAATTTGTAAGACCATAAATAAAGTTATTAATTATAATCATAGTTAAATCTATATTTCTTCTACATCCATGAATAGTATGGTTACCACCAATAGCAAGTGCATCACCATCACCAGCAACACAAACTACAAGCTTGTCTGGACGTGCAAGTTTTATACCCGTAGCGTAAGCGATAGTACGACCATGTGTTGTATGAACAGTATTGAAATCTACATAAGAAGAAAATCTTCCTGAACATCCAATACCTGAAACAACACAAATATCATCTTGCTTAATACCCATTTTATCTATAGCTCTAACGAATGCTTTAAGAATAACACCGTCACCACAACCCCAACACCATAGTGTTGGCATTTTTTCTAATCTTAAATATTTATCATAATTAAATGCCATTAGTATAACTCCTTAACTTTTGCAGCTATCTCATGTGGAGAGAGTGCTCGACCGTTTACTTTAAACAAACCATCAATATCTAATCTTGCAGCTGCACGTTGAACTTCAGAATGGTATTGACCAATATTTAATTCTACAACTAAAACATTTTTAATTTTATCTGTATACTCTTTAATCTTAGCAGCTGGAGAAGGCCAAAGTGTAATTGGTCTAAATAGTCCAGCTTTAATACCCTCTGCACGTAAAGTACGTATAGTTTCTTTTGCAGCAAGAGAAACAGAACCATATGCAACAATCATAATTTCTGCATCATCCATCATAAACTCTTCATAAGATTCAACTTCATCTTCATGAAGTGCAACCTTATCTTCTAAACGTTGAATAAGTTTACGACAAGTTTCAATCTCTTCGGTAGGAAAACCATTTTTATCATGATGTAAACCTGTGAAGTGATATCTATAACCATTAAACATTGGATTTAAAACTGCAGGTTCATCATGTTCACATTGGTATGGAAAATATTCATTTGCTGGACCATCAAAAGTTTTTCTTGGAACAATTCCAGCTTTAACATCTTCAACAGTTGGAATATCTGCTTTACCATGCATATGACCAATAGTCTCATCAAGTAAAAGGATAACAGGCTGCATAAATCTATCTGCAAGATTAAATGCTCTTACTGTTTCAGTATAACATTCAGCTAATGAACCAGCACATAAGGTGATTGACTTATAGTCACCGTGAGATGGATTTTTAGCTTGAAGAACATCACCTTGAGAAACACGTGTTGGAAGACCAGTTGATGGACCACCACGCATAACATTTACTAAAACCAATGGAACTTCAGCCATTTGTGCAAGACCTAAGTTTTCAGCTTTAAGTGATACACCAGGACCTGAAGTTGCAGTTAAAGCACGATCACCTGCCATTGCAGCACCGATAACACAACAGATACCTGCTATTTCATCTTCCATTTGAATTGCTGTACCACCAACCTTTGGTAAAAGATCTGAGATAACGTGCATAACTTCACTTGATGGAGTTAAAGGATATCCACCAAAAAATTTACAACCTGCATCAACAGCTGCAATTGCAGCTAGTTCATTACCGGTAGATATTACTTCTCTAGTCGCCATTATTTAACTCCTTGTTCACTAAGTGACATATAATTATTTGCGATAATCTTTTCCTGACGTTCTTTTGCATCATCAGTAAGTTTAGCAAAGCTCAATCCAGCTTCTTTTAGTTCTTTTCTATCTGCTACAAATATAGCAAAATCTGGACATGAAAGCTCACATTCTTGACATCCTATACAAGCTTCAGGGTGGTCAACAGAGATCATTGCACCTAAAGTTGAATTTTTTTCATATCTCATCCCAAGCACACCTGAAGGACATACTGAAACACATATATCACACGCTTTACAGTTATCTGTATTTACCCATACTGGTTGATCACCTGGGTTTACCATTGGACTAGCTGCCATATTTTCTCCTAATCTATTAAATACATAAACAAAAAGTTTATACATAATTATTATCTAAAGTAAAGAGTATCTAAGTTTTGTTTTTATTACTCTAAAATGTGCTCATATCGCTTAAAAGTGTACCATATAGTTACACTTTTAAGCTCACACAAGTTTTATGTGTTACTTTTTACCTAAAACTTCTGCTACTGCTTTACCAATCTCCGCTGGTGAAACAACAACTTTTACACCTGCTGCTTCAAGAGCTGCCATTTTTTCAGCTGCAGTTCCAGCCGTACCAGAAACGATAGCACCAGCATGACCCATAGTTTTACCTTTAGGTGCAGTTTGACCTGCTATAAATGCAACAACAGGTTTAGTTATCTGCTCTTTGATAAGTTTTGCAGCTTGGATCTCAAGATCTCCACCAATCTCACCTATCATAACGATAGCTTCAGTTTCTGGATCTGCTTCAAACATAGGTAAGATTTGTTTATATGAAAGACCAATAATTGGATCTCCACCAATACCAACTGCAGTAGTGATACCATAACCTTCATTACATACTTGGTTTGCACCTTCATAAGTAAGTGTACCAGACTTAGATATAAGTCCAACATTACCTTTTTTAAAGATCATACCAGGCATAATACCTATCTTGCATTCCTCAGCAGTAATAATACCTGGGCAGTTTGGCCCTATAGTTTTCATACCATGCTTAGTTGCATGAGCTTTAGCAGCTTGCATATCTTTAACTGGAGCACCTTCTGTAATGATTACAGCAAGTTCTATCCCAGCTTCAGCCGCTTCCATAACTGCATCACCAACAAAAGCAGGTGGAACAAATATCATAGAAACAGTAGCATCAGTAGCTTTAACAGCTTCATTAACAGTATTAAATACTGGCTTTCCTAAATGTTCTTGTCCACCTTTATTAGGAGTAACACCACCAACGATATTAGTACCATAAGCCAAACATTGCTCAGCATGAAAAGATCCCTCTTTACCTGTAAAACCTTGAACGATTACTTTTGTATCTTTATTTACTAAAATTGACATATCTAATTATTCTCCTTTTGCAGCAGCTACAGCTTTTGCTGCACCGTCACCTAAGTCATCACCAACTATTAAGTTGGCTATATTTGCATTTTTAAGAATCTCAGCAGCTTCTGGTGCATTTGTACCATCAAGACGAACTATAACAGGTACATTTACATCTGTAAGTTTTGTAGCTTCTATAATTCCGTTAGCGATACGATCACAACGAACAATTCCACCAAAGATATTTACAAAAATTGCTTTTACTTTAGGGTTTTTAAGGATAATCTCAAAACCTTTTGCAACAGTTTCAGCATTTGCACTACCACCAACATCAAGGAAGTTAGCAGGTGTTCCACCCATGTGGTTTATAGTATCCATAGTACCCATAGCAAGACCAGCACCATTTACCATACAACCTATCTCACCATCAAGCGCTACATATGAAAGACCGTATTTTGCAGCTTCAACTTCATCAGGATCCTCTTCACTTAAATCTCTCATAGCAGCGATATCTGGATGACGTCCTAGTGCAGAGTTATCAAATCCCATTTTTCCATCAAGAGCGATAAACTCACCCTTACCTGTTCTTACAAGAGGATTTATCTCTATAAGCTCAGCATCATTTTCCATATAAAGTTTATATAGTTTTTGTGCAAAAGTAATAATGTTCTTTTGTTCAGCTTTATCAGTAACACCTAATCCAAAGGCTAATTCACGACCGTGAAAACCTTGAAAACCAATAGCTGGATCAACAGGAACAGTTATAATCTTTTCAGGAGTTTTTTCAGCAACATCCTCTATATTCATACCACCTTCTGTTGAAGCCATTATTAGAGGCATCTCTAGTTTTCTATCAAGAACTACTGAAAGATAAAATTCATCTTTTATATCAGCACCATCTTCAATATAAAGTTTTTGAACAAGTTTACCTTCTGGACCAGTTTGATGAGTTACTAAAGTCATACCTAATATTTCATCAGCTAATTGTTCAACTTCTTCTAAAGATTTAGCTAGCTTAACACCACCACCTAGACCACGACCACCTGCATGTATTTGAGCTTTAACAACCCAGATAGGACCACCAAGTTCTTCTGCAGCTTTTACAGCATCTTTTACGCTTTCAACCATTATACCTTTTGGTGTTGGTACACCATACTTAGCAAAAATTTGTTTTGCTTGATATTCATGTATATTCATCTATTCTCCTTATTTTAAGTTGGAAGTTTATTTAACTTCGTATTGTTCACGACCCATTTGATATAGATCATTACCATATGTATCATTAACTACTGTTACAGGGAAATCCTCAACAACAAGTTTACGAACTGCTTCAGGTCCAAGTTCTGGGTATGCAATAACTTCTGCACTTCTTATTTGTTTACCTAGTAAAGCCCCTGCTCCGCCAGTTGCACCAAAATAAATTCCACCATACTCCTTACAAGCATCTTTTACTTCCTGATTTCTTTTACCTTTTCCTATCATCCCCTTTGATCCATGTTTTAACATTGTAGGAGAGTAACTATCCATTCTATAACTAGTAGTTGGACCTGCACTTCCTATAGGATCACCTGGTTTTGGTGGTGTTGGACCAACAAAGTATATGATACTACCTTCTAAATCAAATGGTAAATCTTCACCAGCTTCTATAAGATCTACAAGTTTTTTATGTGCAGCATCACGAGCTGTATAAATAACACCATTTAAATAAACGATGTCACCTGCCTTTAGTTCTCTTGTAACGTCTTCTGTTAAAGGAGTTGTTAAATGATATGTTTTACTCATATTTTTCCCTTTATATAGTTATATGTGTATGACGAGATGAATGACACTGAACATTTACAGATACAGGTAAAGATGCTATGTGACATGGATTTGCTTCGATGTGTACAGCTAAAGCTGTTTTAGTTCCACCCATACCCATTGCACCAATTCCTAGTTTATTTATTTCTTGCATCATAACTGCTTCAAGCTCTGCCATTTCTGGATCTTCATTTACACTTCCTATATCACGGAATAGTGCATGTTTAGAACTGATAGCAGCTTTTTCAAAAGTACCACCTATACCTACACCTACAGTGATAGGAGGACATGGGTTTGGTCCTGCGTCAGAGATACACTCTTTTACAAATTCAACTACACCCTCTTTTCCAGCCGCTGGTGGGAAAACTCTAGCACGTGAAACATTTTCACTTCCACCACCTTTAGCAGCATACTCTATCTCTATTTTATCACCTTCAACTATATCAAGATGTATGATGGCAGGTAGATTATAACCTACAGTATCTTTGTTATTAGCACGAGAGAAAGGATGACATGTTGAAGCTCTTAAATAACCTTCTACATAACCTTTTTCAGTACCTTCATTTATAGCATCTTTTAAAAGACCACCAACCACTTTAACATCAGCACCAATTTTTACAAAAAACACTGCAAGACCAGTATCTTGACATAACGGACGTTTCTCAGAACTGGCGATATCTGCATTTTCTAGTAATTGTTTCAGCACTTCTTTACTAACTGGACTTTTTTCAGTCTTATATGCTTCCTTCATTGCATTTAATGCATCTTCAGGAAGATTTGAAGCAGAGTAAACAATGATATCTCTAACATTTTTTACTATCTCTTCATAAGCAATCTCTCTCATCTTTACCTCCATATTTTAGTATTAATTAAAAAAATTATTTTCTTTTAATATATTAATACCATCTTGTATAGATTTAACTGAAAGTTCAAATTTTTCTTTTGTTTCTTCATCTAAATCCATCTCTATGATTTTTTCTACACCTTTTGCACCAAGTACAACAGGTACACCAACTGCAACATCACTATATCCATACTCACCATTTAAAATAGTACATGATGATACTATAGCTTTTGAATCATTTAACATAGCCTCTACCATATGTGCTATAGCACGACCAGGACCATAATAACCTGAAGTTCCAAGATGTTTAACTATTTCAGCACCACCATTTTTAGTTCTAGCAATGATACCTTCCATATCCTCTTTAGAAACTAACTCTGTAAGTGGTATATCTGCTACAGACACCTTCTGTGGTAGTGGTATCATATGCTCACCATGATCACCTATCACTAAAGAACCAGTTTGGTTTGCA
>Ga0256827_10000222_pt1 | contig 33710 bp, 41 predicted proteins | sample CV84metaG_FD_185977 | JGI IMG/M metagenome (GOLD analysis project Ga0256827, IMG submission 185977) | Hydrothermal vent microbial communities from East Pacific Rise, Pacific Ocean - CV84 | ecosystem: Environmental > Aquatic > Marine > Hydrothermal vents | place: Pacific Ocean: East Pacific Rise...
CATTCTCAAATGGCGAAGTAGAATATTTCGATAATATGCAGAATAAATTGAATTTATTTACTGAAAAGTTTGATGAATTACAGAAAGAAAAATCTAAAAAGGAAAAAGTAAATAAAGAAGTTTTAAAAACAATCTGTAAAACAGATAAGATAGATATGTATATTCAAAAATATAAAGGCTCTAAACGTCAATATAAAATGACAAAAGAAGCTAAAAAAATATATAAATCTATCTTATCTTCGGATAAAGATTATCAAAAACTACTCAAGCGTATAAATAAATTATACAAAAAACGCACAAATGTGCAAAATGATTTCTATCAGAAATTAGCAAATAAACTATCAATTAAAGTCGATTTGCTTTTATTAGAAGATTTAAATATCAGTAATATGGTCAATGGTGATGTAAATAATCTTAATTTATATAATGCCAGCCTTGGCAAACTATTAACAATATTATCTAATAAAATGCTTACAATAGGAAAAATCGCACATAAAGTTGAAAGTTTTTATACTTCACAAGATTGTAGCACTAAAGGCTGTAATTATCGTAATAGTAATCTTAAAAAAGAAGATAGGATTTGGACTTGTCCGAAATGTTTTATTTTACATAAAAGAGATTATAATGCAGCGAAAAATGTGGAATACAAAGGTATAAAAAGCTTTCAAACTCTGGTGTCGGAGCCTAAACTTACAGTTAAGAAAACAGCGTAAGCTAATTTTTAACTGAAGCACTGTCCTTCAGGGCGGTGAGATTCACTAGGGGAGGTCTATGTATAGTCAGTGTATCAAAACAAGCTTTTTATAAAACTTGTTTTTTAATTTTTTTAATGTTTTTAATGTTTATCTTTTAAATTTCTCAAAAATCCTTGAGAAGAATTATTAGAGTGTGTTTTAGTTTTTTCATTTTTATGCGATTTAACATAATCTTTTTTACCAGCTTTTACCTTAGAAACAACTTCTTCGTAATTTAATCCAGCTTTTTGACAAGCTTTTTCTAAAGCTATTTGTTCTTTTCTATCAAATTCTCTATGTTTGTTTCCGTCATTTTTATAAATAACGTCTAATAATTTATCAATAGTTATTGAACTTTTTAAAGTTTTATCATTAGCTAAAATCTCTGCAAATTCAGTCTCTAAAACTGATTCTGATTTTTCGACTTTATTTTCTTTTGCTTGTGCTTCTTGATGTTCGTGTGCTTCATCTTCAACGTTATTTCTTGCCCAAATAATATCTTTATTACCATTTGTTAAATTTAATTTTTCAATTTTATTTTCAATATCTACAACGTCACTATGCTCCAATGCTTGCATTGTCATAATAATATCTAACAATTGCTTTATATGTCTATGGTCTAATTCATCTATTTTTTCAAAAGCTTCTAAGATATTATCAACTTTTTCAACTTGATGTTTTCTTAATTCCTGACCTGTTCTGTTCTTAGTGTAAGAAGTGTTTTCCATATCAACACCTTGTAACATTTTTAATGCCACTAGAATAGATTCTGATGAAGCACCATCTTGCTTCATTTGTTCATATAATGAATCTTCAAAATCTTCACCATAAAATGAATTTCGTTGTTGAAATCTTTCCATTTCTTCTATAATAGTTCTTTTAGTATCTTTCCCCATTACCTTCTTTTTGTCTGTTTTACTATTTTGGTTAAAATAAGTAATTACACCTACACGTCCTTTTACTAAATGCGTAAATTCTTGTAAATCAAATGTCTTTGCCATTTTATATTCCTTTTATTTTTATACTACTATTATAACATTATTTTTATAATTTCTATTTAGCAAAAAATGCACTTAATAATTACTATTTTATAGGAACATTTTCTTCAGGTATATATTTCTCTTCTTGTTGATAAAACATTGTATTCGTAATCTTATATTTTTTTCTTTCAGTATCTATTATAGATAAATAGAACTTTTTCTGATTGTCATCTAAATTTAAATCTTCCATAATTGAAAATTCAAAATCAAGTACAGTAGAATTACATTGCATCCCATAATTGAAGATATCAGGTGTTGCTGATAAATAATATAATTTTTCTTCTGTATTACTTGCTATATTCAATATCTCTAATAATCTAAATGTATTAGAATATTCTTCCGTTTTCGATAAATTCTCTAATTCTATATATAAACTATTTATATCTAAATCATCTTTTTGAAAAAAGTCAATTATCAAATCACGCCTATTATCTAGTTTATATTGCATTTTACACATTTCTTCTTCTGACATATCTATATATTCTTCGTCATGTTCTGATAATAATAGAATATCAGATATTATATTTTTCATTTCAGAATAGCTTTTCCTATTTAATTTATAATCTATTTTCTCTAATATATCTTTTAAGAAAAAATTTAAAGCTTTTTTTACACCCCTAAAATTAGAATCTGAAAACTTTGTTAAAAATATATTATATTCTTCGTCATCACTATTTGTAAGAACTTTATATACATCTAATAATTTTTGCAATTTAAGACCATATATAAAAGTATTTTTATTTTCATTCTTATATACATCTCTATTTATATTTTCTTTTTTTATACCAATAGATATCGCCACTTCACTATTATTCGTTATAGTTTTAGAAGCAGCTATTGTTGAAATGGGGTTTAAATTTACAATTGAACCGTGATTAATATCTGCTTTTAATATATTTTTAAAAGGCTTTCCACTAATCATATCAACACCACCAGAACTAATTATTTGACCCTTATATTTTTTATTTAAAATTTTAAATTTATATTTACCTTTACTATTAGTTAAAGTTTTAGGCTCTTCTGGGTCACACTTATTGTTTTTATTTTCATCTATACAAATTACAGCATTAGCTATATAACCATCAACAACTGTTCCAGACAATTCCATTACTTCTTGTAAAGTTTGATTACCTTCTTCATTGGTTTCTTCTATTGTTTCTATTATTTCATTATTATCTTTGTTATTAGCAGTGTCACAACCATTAAAAATAAATAAGCCACTAAGCAATATATACCTTTTCATTTTAAAACCCTCTCGTTATTCTTATATTTGAAAAATCTGGAGCTATATAAGCAACACTTTGGTCTTGTTCATCAACTAAAAATATATCCAATTGCTGTCCGCCTGTTAGACCAGGTAATCTTATATATGTTTTAGTATCTCCAGAAGAATTAGTTTCTGTTACGGCATTAGCTATTAAATTACCAGTATTATCAACTGCTTTTATTATAGTATTAGGTAACCCATTTAAATACATAGTAAAAGAACCAGATATATCGTTAGTAACCGTAAAAGGATATTTTGTAGAAGATACCGACCTTATATTATCTTTATATGTGACGGGAAAGATATCTACGAGTACGTTTGTAGAAGTATCAAATACCCATATATCTTCCGAACTATTAGTGTTTCCATTTGGCTCGCTCATAACGTTAGAAGTTGTAAAAGCAACTGCTTCTACATCTTCATAAATATCCATATAAACCGTACCATTATTAACATTATATAATCCATTAGCTGCGTCATATGAAAAAGTATAGTCATCTTTTACACCCCTCAAGACAACCATGTCTACACCTGAATTACCTTTTATAGTATGACCTGTTCCGTTCAATGGTGCGTATAATTTATCATCTCCACTACCTCCAACCAACCTTAATTTACTTGTTAAAGTAGCACCTTGATAAGATATTAAGACATCATTATCGTTATTTCCACTAGCATAATTTAATTTACCCACAGGCATTATTATATAATCATTACCTTTGTTTCCATTATATCTTTGTCTTTCAGACCAAGTTTCTATCCCAACTGGTTCTATTAAATCATTACCACTTTGTCCATAATAATAAGTCGTTCTGTAAAAATCAGGTATTTTTATATGCTCAGCAGAATTAGTGGCATAGTATTTGTTAGGTCTAATTAATGCAGATATGTTATCTAAATACCCGTCTGAATCCGAACCAGAATTTCTTATTTCTTCAACATCTATAATTAACTTAGTTGTGCCTGTTGGCATAACTATCTCTTTAAAATAATTTTGAAAAGCGTCTGCCTTATTACCTGTTAATAAACCACTTAGTTGTTGAGTTCCTATTGAATTTCCAGAAGAATCCAAAAAAGATACTTTTAATTCAGAAGTATCCAAACTATTCCAACCACTATAATCAGCGGATAATCTTAAAAATTTAGCATTAGCGATTGATGAAATATCAACCTGTTGTTGTATTACAAAACCTGACGTGCTACTTCCCCATATATATTGACCTGGATTATTTACAGCACTTTGAGTAGCGACAACAAATCCAGAACCAGATATAGTAGTCCAATTAGTAGTTCCACTTTCCAAATCACCATTTATTACAAAATTAGCAGAAAAAGGGGTAGATATAGTTAAACTCGAAGCAAAAGATGTTGGTTTATCATACGTTCCATCTCTATTTAAAACATTATATTTATCAATTGTCGTTGCACCTGCTGCACCAAGATTATTTGTAAAAGTAAAAGCACTTAATAATTGTACACTTAATAAAGAAAAAGATATAAACTTATACATTATTTTTCCTTTTTTACTCATTATAATCCAATTCTTCTTTTAGAGAGGTTATTTCTTCCCTTTCCAGCTCTATAACGTTGTCAAACATTTTTATTATTTTATATTCTCTGCTTATAGTGTTATACAAAAAATCGTCTTCTTCGTTTAAGATAAAATAAATAATAGATTTATCCAAACCTTCTTTTAAATTTTTACCTATGTTTTTTACTTGTATAGTTTTTTCTATTTTTGATTTTATAAAATTTATAGTTAATATAGAATTACAATCTAATATTAATACACTAGATTGCTTCTTATATTCTTTTAATAAATTTAATATATCACGCTCTATATCCAATATTATAAAGTTAGAGTTTTCTATATACAACTCTATATTTTCTTTTATTAACATGTACATATCTAGAATACTTGAATTTATTTCATATTTTATATTTAATTTCTTTAAAGTCGTTTTTAAAATATTTTTATCATCTATTATTAACCTTATAAATTCTTCTTCATAAGTATTTTTTAATAACTCTAATAATAAAACTTTTTCTGTCTGCATTCTCATTATGACCTTCCTTATATAGGTATTTTAACATAATAAATTAAAATCAGTATTATAATTTAATCACTTTATTTTTGTTTAAGTTTATTTTTGTATTATAATATATATAAAAAGAAGGGAAATTTTGGGCTTTATATTATTTATTAATTTTATCTTAGGAACTTTTATAGCTTTTAAATTTTCTTTATTATCACAATCTATTATGATTTCTTTATTTTTGATGTTTTTATATTTCATGTTTATACAAAAAATGGAAAAAGATGATAAAAAATTTGAAGAAATTAGACAAAAAATGCTAATTATGTATTTATTAGGAAAATCTACTTTTTTGGGTATGCTCATTGGTAACTTAAATTTCTATTTTGTCAATTTAACACATTAAAAACTTAATAGTTAATATTCCATTTTATTTATATAAAACAAATATTTAACGTATCTTTAAGGTATGTTATGCTAAAATTTTACAAATAAAAAAAGGACTATCTATGGAAATGACACATACTATTAAAGTACCTATCAATCAAACATTACAAATGATATTAGATATTATTAAAATTAACGGAATGAAACAATCTATTTATCTTGAAGGACCAAGTGGTATTGGTAAATCTGAAATGATTGCTGCGCTGGCTAAAATTTTAGATGCTGATTTCTTTGATATAAGATTAGGAATGCTAGATGTTATAGATTTAAATGGTATAGGTATTCCATTGGCAGAAGAAAAAAAAGCTATCTGGACTAGACCAGAGATATATCCAGATGAACATTCTACTCGTCCTACTATTATTTTTTTAGATGAGTTTAATCATGCTAATGAAAATGTATTAGGCTCAGCTTATCAATTTGTTTTAGAAAGAAGAATTAATACACACAAATTACCAGAAAACTGTTTAATTATAGGTGCCGGTAATTCTGTAGACGATAAAGGTATTGCTTTCACAATTCCTAGTCCATTACAAAATCGATTTATAAAAATCAATGTAGTTGCAGAAATAGATGATTGGCTAAGTTATGCAAAAGAAAAAAATGTGAATTGGAAAACGCGTGCTTTTTTAAAATCAAAACCCGAATTATTACATAAATTTTCCCCAGATTCAATTGAAGATAATTTTCCAACACCAAGAAGTTGGATAGGTGTTTCTAAATTCATAAATAGCAATCCTGAACTATTTAAAGTTGTTGCAAATGGTATGGTAGGATTTTCAGCTTCTTTAGAATTTAGACAATTCTTAGAACTTATTGAAAAAATTCCAGATTTAGAACTAGTATTAAAAGGTAAAAATGCTATTCAACTTAGTACAGATTTAAGTAGTTCTTATGCCTTTTTAATGCTTATTGATTCTTTTTTTAGAAGCAAAATCAATGATGTTACACCAGAAGAAATTATTAATTTAATCAATTATTGCAATAAACAAGGTCATCAAGAGGTAATGCAACTTATTATTTTTGATTTAATTGATAAAATTAATAGTAATTGGTCAGAAGATAAACAAAATATTATCCATTTATTCTTTTATAAAAATAAAACCATATTTGATGATAATAAAGCATTCCAAGCTAAAATTAAAGAATTCGCAGATAGCTTAAAAAACTAAAAGATATATTATGAATAATACAAATATACAAAACACTATAAATCAAATGGAAGATGAAATCAGAACATTTATTTCTTTTCTTTATATACATAATCCTTTTTATAATTCTCTTATTAATAATTTCGAGTTAGATTTTATTTCAACAGATGATAGTAAAAAATATCAAGTTTATATTGAAAATAAATTTAAAATTAAAGTTGATATAGATTTTGCTATTGAAGTCTTTCGAGATAATAAAAAGATATTATTCTTTTATATTATTCATGAAATACTACACGTTATTTTCCAACACTCTTCTAGAAAAAAAGAGTGTTATGATAGTAAAAAATGGGATGCGGCTACTGATTTAGCTATTGAGTTAACAATTAAAGCAGACAAAACTTTAGAAAAACTAATAGATATACCACCAAAAGAAATAGTCATTGTATATGAAGAAAATAATGTAGTTAGTGCCGAAGAAATTTATAAAAAAGTTAAAATAACAGAAAATGATAGCGAAAATAAATCACCAAGCGAATGTGAAAAAAATAAAAATAATAAAAAACAACTTTGCAACCATGGTAGTTGGAATAAAGAAAATGATATCGATGAAAACGCAATCAATGAAATTTTAGTAAAAGCAGACAATGCAAGTAAATTAGCCGGTAAAAAAACACCTGATACTTTTAATGAATTAATAAAAAATATTTTAAAACCTACTGCTAAATTGTTACCTTTTTTAAATAAACTAATTCAGAGTTACAAAAAAACCAGTTTTACATATAAAAGAGGGGACAGAAGATATTTATACAACAATCTAATCGTTCCCAGTTCTATTAAGAATATAAAACATTTTGAATTATTATTTTATGTAGACACTAGTTTATCTATGAACATTAAAGATATCAATAAAATATTATCAGAAATTATTCATTTATTAAAAACACTAAATACATTTAAATTAGAAATTATTTATTCAGATACCTCTATTAAGAAAAAAATTGTTATAACAGAAAAAGACACTATTAACTTTAATGATATTTTAGAAGTATCAGGTAGAGGCGGAACAGATTTAGGAGAACTTTTTGAAAAAGATATAAGTAATTATGATGTTGTAATTATTTATAGTGACTTTTATATTTCTGATTTTGATTTCCAAGGTATTAAAAAATTATCAATAAACAATACAATTTTAAATGTATATTCAGAAGAAAATATTAATAAAAAAGCAGTAAAAGAATTAAATCATGTTTTATCATTATAAATAAAAACCTTTTTGTTAAAAATTTTAAATAGTTTTGTTTAAAATTACACACCTCTTTTATGTTATAATATATTAGCAAGGAGTGAATATGAACATATTAAAAAATATATTTGCAAGTATAGGCGTTTTGGCTATTATTTTTACAGGCATTTTATATAATAAAATTGGTGCATTAGATGCAAAATATAGTATATCCGAGAAATTGGATAAGATTGATAAACTAGACCCGGAAGCAATTCCCGCTTATTTAGATTTATTTAACACTGTTTTAGAAACAGGAGACGCTTCAAAAGGTATGATTTTGAAATATAAAGTTTTAGATGATGTAAGTAATGAAGATGTTCAAGAATCAATAGAGGCACTTTCGCAGGAACACAATATGATACTGACAAGTGTTGTTAAAATGTTTACAAAAAAAGATGCAAAAGATACAGAAGTTAAACATGCTAGAATATTTTCTGTTTGCTCTTTAAGTATTGCAAAGAAATTTTTAAATTATTCACCTGAATTCGGTGGGTTTATGCCTTGTAGAATTATGTTAATTGAATATGGAAATGGAGATAGATTTCTATTCTCTATGGATTTGAAATTAATGATACATGGTGGTGCGCCACTTCCAACAGAAATGTTTAAATTAGCTTCAACAGTTGATAAAGCTATGCGTGATATTCCTGCAAGAGCTGCAGAAGGTGATTTTTAATCACTAATATGCCTGGGAATACCCCAGCATATTTCATTTACCTACTTAAATCTAATATGAGAATTTAAACCAGGTTTTCCTCTAAATACTTGATGACAAGATATACAACCATTAGCTATAGGAGTTAAATACTCAGCTGCACCCAACATATCACCTTTATCTGCTAGTTGTGCAAATTTTATTGCATTACCTTCAACAGCTGTATTCATTGTGTCTAATCCACCCAACATTTCATCATTGATATATTCAAACTTCAAATAAGAAATAAGACCACCTCTTGGAATTCTGTGATTAGCTAAACGTCTAGCTGCGTCAGCTGCCATTTCTGGATTATTCATCATTAAACCACTAACCATTGTTTCGTATTCACGCCCAACTTCTTGCATAACTTGACGAAGAGTAGCTTGTTGTGAATGTCTATCATGATGTGTGTATATTTCTAACAATACGCCTTTAGTTACTTTAGATAAACCACCTATTTGTTTTTTTAATGGTTTGTCTAGAACCATCATTGATTGCTTCATATATTGTTTTGCTTGCTGTTTTGATATTTTCGGCGCATAGTCGTCTATTTTTTCAGCTGCAATTAAAGGTATTACTAATAATACACCTAGTAGTGATAATTTCATTACATGTTTTTTCATTGTGTTTCCTTTTGCTTTATTCCATTATAATTATTACATTTTTAATCTTAAACGTATATTAATGATATAACATTAAATTTTAAGTGAGTTATAAGCTTACTTTTGTTATCATTTATTTACAAAAGGAAATTAAATGAGAAAAATTATTAGTAATAAAATTAAAACACCAGATGGAACCATTTTACATAGTACACATGTTCATGATTTTGTTCAACACATTGATAAAAATGGTGAAACATATTTTAATGATGGTGGTAACGATTATATTCGCAGAACAATCAACAAAGAACCATACGAGGATTTGACAGTTTATTTAGATGACGAATTTGATAAAATACGTGAATCTTTTACATGGGGAACATATGGTAAAAACGGTGACCAACCTTTAAAACGTGTAGCTTTGATGAATTTAGAAAAAGACCATATAGAAGCAATTTTAAAAACACAAACTCAATTACCAACAGAAATTCGTTCTTTATTTTCACAAGAATTAGAATTTAGAGGTCTATAGTTATTATTTTAAGGTTTTTTTAAGAGACCTTAGAATAGAATAAATATAATAAACTAGATTATTATTTAAATATAAATAGTTTGGTTTTTAATAAAATAAGGAAAATAAATGTCAAATTATATAAACTTAACAAGCAGTAATTTCGAAGATACAGTAAAAGAAGGTGTTTCTTTAGTGGATTTTTGGGCACCATGGTGTGGGCCTTGTCGTATGATAGCTCCAGTGATTGAAGAATTAGCAAATGATTTTGAAGGCAGAGCTAAAATTTGCAAAATCAATACAGATGAAGAACAAGAACTTGCTGTGAAGTTTGGAATTAGAAGTATTCCAACAGTATTTATCATGAAAGATGGTGAAGTAGTTGAACAGTTAATAGGTGCTAATAGCAAAGAAGAATATACAAAAAAAATAGAGTCTTTTTTATCTTAAAATATTAGATTTTAAAAAATAGAATGAAATTATAAATTATTTTTTTTTATAATTTCTTTTATTTCTTCTAAAGTCTGAACATAAACTGACATATCTTCTTCATACGGGTCTCTTATATAATTTAGCTTTAAATTATTATATTTTAATTTAGTTTTATTTATATCAAATTCTTTATCCAATACTATAATATCTTCAAAATATTCTTTTTCATAATCTGTTGTTTTATTAGGCATATTCTTTATCAATTCTATATTATTATCATTTAATACTTTTCTAGTTTCTATAGTTATTACCTTATCACGCACCTTGTAACCAGCACTATAAATTTCAAAATCAGGATACAAAGACTTAAAAATACTATGATACATAATACTTCTACAAGTATTGCCCTTACATATTATTAAAGTTTTGATTTCTCTTGCCTTTCGAATATTTTTCTACAACTTTTAAGATTTTTCTAATATGTTTTATTTCAAATTTTAATTCTTTTGCCATTATTACCTCATCTTCTTTCAAGCCAAAATCTATATTTTTTGTTGTTATTTCGCCAAAATTAAATTTATATTTTTCCCATAATTTAAAACGTTTTTGAAATATATTTTACATCTCTTCTTTTGTTTTACCAGTTTCTATATCATCAGCATATAAAGAATATAGACTCTCTACGGTGCCTTCTATAAGTTCCAACGATAATAATGTATTCTGCATTTTTAATGCTATTAAATACTTTCCTTGACGTGCTATATCCAAGCTTAAATTTATATTTATTATATCTTTTATATCTCTTACATTTATTTCATCTTTTTTATCAAAAGCTATAAAATCATAGTTAATATCCCTACCTTGGCCATATTCTGATACTATAATTTTTCTTGTAGTTTTTAAATACTCTGCTAATTTTACTAATTCTATTTTTAAATCGAAAAATGCTTCATACATTGCAACAACTGCTTCTTTTTTTGGTGTTCTAGTAGGTATTTTCATAATATTAAAAGTCCTTTTATCCTTATTATAATATTTATACAAAATATTCGTATAAATAAACTTTTAAGTCTATTTTTAACTAATTATTATTATAATTAGTTAAAATATAAAGAAATAAAGGTTATAAATTGAGTTTATCTATTTTAAAAGAAAATGTAAATAAAAAGATTAAAGAATTACAAATATTAGTATTAAATAATTTTAATATCAAATTAAACGTTAATATAGAATATACAATTTCAGGCTACAGAATATTAGGAACATTCGATTACAGATATAATTCAATAGCTCTATATCCTGACCTATTAGAAGAATTTGGTGACATATATATAGAGGATGTTGTTGTTCACGAATACGCACATGCTGTTGTTTTTGCGCTATATGGTAATAATTGCAAACCACATGGTCAAGAGTTTAAGAAAATTTGTAAAATATTTAATATAACAGGTAAAGCTACCACTAATTCTTTTAAAAATAGCAATATATTAAAAATAGCACGCGATAAAAAACAGAAAATTAAAAAAAGATACGAATATAAATGTGATTGTGGGACACATTCCTTCACACAATATGCACATAACATGGTTAAAAATAAAGGTGCACGTTATATTTGTAAATCTTGCAAATCTTTAATATTTATAAATTCTTAAATATTGAATTTATAGTTTTATATTAATTTTATTTTAAAAGACTATAATATATTTAATATAAAAAGAAACAATAAAGGACTAAATATGAAAAAAATTTTTATTACTTCACTAGCTCTTATTAGTATTTTATCATTCACAGGTTGTCAACCAACTGACGATTATGTTTATAGTAACAGCAACGTTGAGTTAGAATTAGATACCGCTGACTATTATGATATTCAACGTATTCATGATAATGATGATTTTGCCGTATGCAAATTATCAGTAACAACTTTTCAATACTGGAATCAGGACGCCGGTTTATTTGATATTAGAGATATCAAAAATATAGTAGAATATTCTACTGAAGAAAGATGGTTAGATATTAACACAAATTCTGTGTATTCAATAATGAGTTCTAGAATTACAAACGCTTATAATTTAGGATGTGACAAGTTGCTATTTTCAAATACAGATATATTTGATTGGAATAATGGAGCCGATATCACAGAAAATATCACAGGTCAATATCTTGCAGATTTAATATTAGAAGCCAATAGTTTAAATATGGAAGTAGGTGCCTTAGATTTAGATATTGGAGATAACTATAGTATCAATAGTTTATTTGATTTTATAAAAGAATAATACCTTTTCTTATGATATAATATACTAATTATATCATAAGAGGTTTATTTATGCTTTCTTTTACTTTACCACTAATAGCGTTTTCTTTCATTCAATTAACTAATGTAACAAATCAAAAAACAACTACAATAATACCTAACAATACCATTTATTTAAATTATAATATTAAGGAACATATAAGTTCTAAATAGATATAATCTTTTAATTAAAAACAAAAGGTTATTTATATGAAATATGAAGATATTATCGCTTTTCACAATATTCAAGATAAAAATTATGAAGAAATTATAAAATATATTTTAGACAATAAAGATATTAGCAAATTAGCTTTACACAATTTATTTAATTTACTAATCAGTCGCAAACTTTATAATAATAATATTACTAAATTTCTTGATTTTATCGTAGATAATAATTATATGGATTTAATATTATCCTCAGAATTTTTAATTTATTTTGAAAAAAATCATTTATTAGTTTTAAATGTTTTAGTGAATGAGTTAAATTACTCTTTTCAAGGTCTTGATAAATTTAATGAAATTAGTAAAAAAATTATTTTATCTTCTAAATTAAATTACCATCTTTACGATTTTGCTTTTGCCTTTTGCCTTAGACACAATATACCGGCAAAAACTATATTGAAAAATTACGACGATGATAGTAACCACTTTGAACTAGATATTAAATTTTATCAAAAATTAGACAAAAAAACATTCTTAGAAGATAATATTTTACATTTAGAAATTGTCAAAAATAAAAATAAAGATTATTTAGATTATTTTTTAGAAAGAGTTATAACTTCTTCCAGTATGGGAACACTCGACAATAACAAAGTAGTAGTTTTTAAAAATATCGATTTTAATGAATATCAAGAAATTATAGATTATTCCAATTATCATATTAAAAACTTTTTACCAAATTATAAAATTACCCCATTTGTTTATTTAGAAGATAGCGAAATTATTAAAGAAAGCGAAAGTGGTTTAGATGTCATAGGCAATGATGATATCTCGTTTAATGAAAAACTTTATATTATTGATAATTTTTTAGGAACTATAAAAGTTTTTGGGTTTCTTAGCAATGTCATTAAACCATTAGTATATTTTGTATTTAAAAATATTGATAATTTTGAAGACTTAAAATCATTTGATAATATTAAAAAAATGGGATTTTTGTATTTTAATGAACAATTCGAAGATTATTATGTTTGTCTAAAATATAAAGATTTGCTTTATAAGAGCGATGAAAAAATAGATGTTATTCAAGTTGTTTATAAATTTAAAGACAACGTAGAATTTAAAACAGAATTAAAAAGCTACATACTTAATAACACACCTATTACCGATATTTCAAGAATAATCAGCAATCTTACTAATTATTTTAATTCAGATGATATAGAATATGTATTGGGACAAAAAACTATTGATTTTTTAATAGACAATTTTGTTTCTCTTATTAGCAATAGATTCGATGAGAACTATTCAAGGCTTCTATATAATGATAATATAAAATATATTTTGTCTAAACATTCGGTTTTAAATGATAATATACGTGCCTTTATTGAATTTTATGATTTTGATTTATTATTAGAAGAACAAAATTCAGATATTATAAAATTTATTTTAGATAATGAAAATAATTTCACAAGCGTTAATCAAATTACCACTATTAAATACTTTAGATTTAAACAAGAAAATATTAGCAAAGCCGAATTTTTAGATTTTATAATCAATATTTTTAATTACGAAAAAGACAGATATATGTTTGGTATGTATATCTCATTAATAATAGAAGATAAATTTAATATTATAGAATTAAACAATAGTATTTCTAATAAATACTTTGTATTAGGTGCAAGTATTGAATTATATTTTTCTGATTTAGATACAGTCGAAATAGATAATACAAAAATATTAATAGAACTTATTAATAACAATCAAAATAATATATTGCTAAATAAGAAATTATTAAAACAAATTGTAAATGACAATAGAACTAATAAAATTAGTATTTTAGAATATTACTTAAAAGAGACAAATGATATAGCTTTTGTGAAAAAAATACTAAACCTTAGCCTCGCATTAGATTTAGATGTAGATGAAAATTTAAAAAAAGAGTTGTTCTTTTTATTAGATAATGTTAATAAAGTTAAAGAGGATATATTCTCGTTATAATAATTAGTATGAATAACCTAACAAACGACGAATTAGACATATTAGAATATAACATAAGTAATTTATCACCTATGTTCTTTATACAACTCAATATAGGCCTTAAAGCTGATATTAAAATGAAGGCTTTTAGGAAATTTTTATTGTATGGATATTTTATTTTAACAGATGCGAATAACAATCTTATTATATATAACGAGGATATTACCGATTTAATTATTGAAAGTAATTTGTTAAGCTTAACGCACGCAGGTATGGACAGATTAAAACAATACAGGGTTATTAAATATTCAAATAATAACCCTTTTTGTCTACTTTAATAAAAAATAGTTATTCTTCTTCTACTAAAATCTCTACAATATTTAATTCTTGTTTTTCGTCGAAATAAAAGAAAGCTGGTTGATTAGAAGGAAATTCATTTTTTTCGAACTCATCTTTATAATCTTCATAATTTAATTTCACAATGTCAAAATCTCCAAAATCAAATGCCTGGATATTATCGTTATATAATTTATCTTCTATGGGTGAATCTTTAAATGAAAAGAAAAATACACATTCTTTTTCTTTTTCCATTATTTCTTCAACTTGGTCTTCAAATTTTTTATGCATTTTTTTTGCCTTTTATTTTTTTATATCTTTATTATATCAAAATTATTCTTCTTCTCAGCTTAATTAATAATATTACTTTATTCCTTTTTTTTATATTATCTTTATAATAGTATAAAAAAAAGGAATTTTCAATGGGATTTTTTAAAAAGAATATAAAAAAAGTTAATATATTTAAAAATAGTATTTCAGAAATGGATATTAAAAATAGAAAAGGTGAGGACTTACATATAGGTAATAATAAAGGATTTTTTTCTAAATTAAAAGATAATGTAAAAAATGCTTCAAGTGATTTGATAGATTTTACAGCGGATATGTTCACAGGTGGCGAAGAAGAATTTGAAGAAGAGTTTAAAATATTCTTAGAAAAACAAAAAGAACTCGAAGAACAAAAAAAAGACTTAAAAAAATTACAAGAAGAAGCACCTTTTGAAATGAGTGTTAATGGTATTAGCAAAGCAGCTATATCTTATAGTTTAAAAGCAATAAAAATTACACGTATGATAGCTCCTTTTACGCATTTATTTAATGGTATAAAAGCAGGAAATAAAAGATTTTCTCTTTATAGACAATTTAAAAAAGAATATAATAACTTCCATTATGCCAATGAACTAACAAATAACCAAATAAACGAAAGTCGTGAATATGCTATTAACTTTTATGAAGAAAGCGTAGACGCTTCATTAGCTATTTCAGATAAAATCTCTAACTTGCAAGATATTGAAAAACCAAATGAAAAAGAGTTAGAAGAAATAAAATTTTTAGAAACTGAATATAAAAAAACTGCTAAAAATCTTGATAACACAGAACAATATTTTGATGTTCACTTAAATGAAACAGATAAAAAAGTTAAACTTAGTACAGAAGATAAAAAGAAAATAGCAGAAATTCATAAAAATAAAGAAGAGTTTAAAACTAAACAAAAAGAAATAGAAAGTAAAATGCAACAGAAGTTAAAAAAGTTTTTAACTGATAATAAAAAATCAATAGATATGATTAAAAAATATGGAACTCCTTTATTAGCAGCCGGTTTAATATCATATGCTGCCTGGAAAATACTTACCTTAACTGATACAGGTTTAAACGCAGCAGAACACATTGGAAATATAGAATTCGGAAATATGAGTTTGCATGATATTTTTGCATTTGCAGGAGAAACACCAGCTTTTGATTTAGATACTCTCCATAATATACAAAACTCATTAGTTAGTTGGAAAAGTGAGGCAGGTTTAGACGTTTTTAATGAAGAAACCGTGAATACATTCTTTGAAAAAAATATAGAACATATGAATCCAGATACTTTATTAAAATTACAACAAGCTATAACTGATGCACATGCAACAGATGCTGGTTACGCAAAATTAGTTGATATATTAGAAAACACACATGATTTAGATTTATTAAATTCTATAAATATAGAACACATTGCTGCTGAAACAGCTAAACATGCAGCAGAACACAAAAGCGAACATATTGTATCAGAAGTAGCCAAACATGCGTCTGACGCTAAAGGACATACAGTTACTTCCGAAGCCGCAAAACATATGGCAGAAGCTAAACACGATACAGTCGTAGAGGAAACAGTTAAACATGCCGCAGAAGCTAAACACGATACAGTCGTAGAGGAAACAGCTAAACATGCCACAGAAGCTAAACACGATACAGTTGTAGAGGAAACAGCTAAACATGCAAAAGATACCAAACAAGAAGAAATAGCTAAACACGCTGCAGAAGCTAAACAAGAAGAAGTAGCTAAACACGCTGCAGAAGCTAAACAAGATGCTATAATTAATGAAGTAACTAATTTATCAGAAAAAGATATGCTTCTTAGAAAAGAAGGATTTAATGGTATGTTAGACAAATTTCAAGAAAATGGACAAGATACACATAATTCATTAGTTGATATGCTTAAAACAACCCATGAGGGTTCTTTAACAAGGTCAGGTGCTGATTCCAATGCTATCGAAGCCTTACATAGTAGTTCAGAAGAAGAATTAACAAATATATTTCACGAAGGTATAGGTTCTAAACTAGTTATAGTAGACCCAGAAATAGGTCCACAGTCCGTAGATTCTTATTTGGATACAATTTCAAAAACATATGATGTTGACAAAGAAAAATTATATACATATATAATGAGCCGTTCAACACATGGAACTAATTTTAATGGTAATATGATAAATTTAGGAAATATAAACAGCCCTATAAATGAATTAAGTCAAAATTTTCCAATCAATGATGGACATTACGTTCAATTCGCAAATCATAATAGTAATATAGCTATGGTTTTTACGAATGATAAATTACATGCTGTACATGAAGCAAAAAAAGCTGCGCTAAAAGTGGAAGATAAAGGCTTCTTTAGTTTTTTATCTTAAATATTTACTAATCTTTTTATTATAATAATAATAGATTAGTAGTTTAGGAATAAAAAATGGAAAATAAATTTAACATTATTATAGATGATAAAGGTAAAATCAAACTTGTAAATAACCTTAACTTTTTAATAAACTCTGCGGAAGAAGATGAAACAGTTTATTTCTTTTTATCCAGTAAATTAAAACAACAAACCATTAAAGAAAATCTTCTATTTTATAATATTCAATGTGAAAATATAAAAATTTTGAAAATTAGCGAATATGCAGAAGATTTTTTAGAATTAAATATAAATTTCACCCCAGTGTTAATATATATAAACAAAATAAACAAAACAAACTTGATATTACCGGTATTTTATACATTCAAAGGAATAAAAATATGATTATAACAAGACTAGAAGATAATTATTTTAAAATTAATACAAATCAAATACTAAAATCTTTTTATAATAACTATAAAAAAATATTTACAGTATTTAATAAACATGATATAAATGTTTTAAATAATAAATCAGATATTTTAATGCTGTCAAAATATAAAAATGAATATAAAAAACAAGAACTTTTATTAGATAAAATAAGTAAAGACATTATTATTCAACAAAAAGAAATTATTATTCTTGAAAACAAAATAAAAGAAGAAAAAAAATTTTTATTTCAAACTGAAAAATATAAAACATTGTTGATAGAATTAAAAAAAAGTAATTTTGTAAAAAATAATATTACCAATGAAAAAACAGATATTAACAACAAAATAATATCTTTAAAAAATAAAATAAACCTTTTTAAAAATATATCTTTAGAAGAAATAAATTCTAAATATAATTTAAATAATGATTTTAATATGTTGTTTGTTTTATTAGAGAATAAGAAAATATATCTAGAAACATTTTCTAATATATTTTTAAGTTTGGGTGTTAATTCTTATAATGACGAAGATTTTTTTGAAAAATATAAAAGTAATGATATTTTTAAAAATATAGATAAATCACTTACCATTAAAGATTTCCTATTATCAAATGAAATAAATTTAATAGATTTATACCAACAAATAGATTAGAAGAATAGTAATTTTTACCACACTCTAATCATATTTCAACAACCCATCCACGAAGGATAAGTTATATTTCTATAAATAAAGAAGTTAAACGTTATTCAAATTCTTTTTCTAGAGATTTTAAAGCAGTATCTGCTTTATATTGTTGCCACAACTTATCATCATCTTTAAAAGAAGAATTTGCTGCTTTTGTTACATTATCAACAATAGAAGATTTATCCATTTCAACTAATATATAAACATTGTTTTCTGTTTGAAAAAAACCAATCTGTTCTGAACCAGTCATAGTAACTCTTGCTACTTGTTTTGAAACATTAGTTGCTACTTTATCAATAGATTCTGAACGTGCAATACCTGTTGAACTAATATATTTTTCAACTTTATCTTTAACATCTGTTTTGATTTTTTGCGCAAGATTACCACGTGCATCAGCTAAAGCCATTTTACGAGTAAAACCAATTCCACCAGCAGAAATAGGTGCAATACCGACATCTCTATACACTTTTTCTTCTTTTAAACCCATACCACATACCCATTTAGGCGCTTCTACACCCTCAACAATACATTCGCCACTTACAATAGGTTCTGGCTTAACTTCCGCAGATGAACAGCCTGTTATCACCGACATTGAAAACGCCGATAACATAACCGCCGCTAAATATTTAAAAATCTTATTCTTCATTTTTTGTCCTTTTGATTTTATTTCATGTAGTATATCAATTATATACTTAAAAATTCCTTAATAAAAAAGACTTCATTTTTTATATTTGCTTTATAATATTTAAAATTACAATATGAGGAAAACAAATGAACGCGAAAAAAATTTTAAAATATATATGCTTATGCTCTCTATTAAAGAGTAATTTTTTATTTGGAGATGTTTCTTTAAAACAACCAAGTCAAGAATTTTTTAAAAATAATCAAAATGTACTAATTATTGATATAAGACCAGAGGAAGAAGTTTGGGCGAACGGAAAAGTTTATTGTGCAAAAAATATACCCTTGTATGATGATAATGGAAATATGATATTAGAAGAATTCATAAAAGAATTAAAAGAAACTATAGGTGATAAAGAAGAATTTGCTATTATGTGTGGAAGTGGATATAGAAGTTTGAAAATTTCAGAATTATTATCAGAAAAATTTAATTACAATATTATCAACTTAAAAGGTGGATTGAATAATGCAATTAAAGAAGGTGTAAAAATAGTAGAAGTAGAGTAATATAAATTAAAATATTATTCTTTGTATCTTATACATTATCAAAAAATTGACCTAATTTTTCTTTTAGTGTATGTGGCGTAAAAGGTTTTACCACATAATTATCCACTCCAGCTTGTAACGCTTCTACAACAGAAGATTTGCCACCTTCAGTAGTTATCATTACAATAGGTATTTCTTTATTTATTTCCCTAACAGCTTTTACTAATTCCAAACCATTCATTTCAGGCATATTCCAATCTGTTAAGATAATATCTAATTCATTTTGTTTTTCTTTAAATATTTCCAAAGCTTCTTTACCATCAAAAGCAACACTAATATCTTCTTTTTTTATTTTTATTTTTGTTAAATTATTTACAATAATCCTAACCATTGTTTTACTATCATCAGCCACTAAAACTTTCATTTTATATTTCCTTATATGTATTAAACACTTTCGTTTTATATATTATAATACTTTTAAAACATTTTTAACCTATTTTAGTAGATAATTCATTCTTTTCGTTCATGTAAAAAAATATCTTATTGTTAGCTTTTAGTTTATCTTCTAATATAGCATATGCTATATTATCTTCTATTAACTCAGATACCAATCTTTTTAATGGCCTAGCCCCATATTCACTATCATATCCAAGCTTGGACAAATACGAAATAACTTCTTCAGTGGTTTCTATTTCTATTTGTTTTAACGATAGCTTATCTTCTACTTCTTTAATTAAGATATGAGTAATTTTCTCTATTGAATTAACAGATAATGAATTAAAAATAACAACATCACTTAACCTATTTAAAAATTCCGGTTTAAAGTGCAATTTTAATTCACCTTTTACCATGATTTCTCTTTCTCCTTTCGTGATTTCTTGATTAGTTATATAACTACTTCCTATATTAGAAGTTAAAATAATAATTGTGTTATTAAAATTTACAGTTACACCTTTATTATCGGTCAATCTTCCATCATCCAACACCTGCAGTAATATATTAAATACATCAGGATGTGCTTTTTCTATTTCATCAAATAGAATTACACTATAAGGATTTCTTCTAATTTTTTCAGTTAATTGGCCACCCTCTTCATATCCAACATAACCAGGTGCAGAACCTACTAACCTAGAAACAGAAGATTTATCCATATATTCACTCATATCAAATCGTATTAGTTTATCTTTACTATCAAATAAAAATTTAGCTAATGTTTTTGCACTTTCTGTTTTACCAACACCGGTACTTCCCAAAAATAAAAAACTTCCAATAGGTTTACTATTATCAGACATACCAGCCTTATTTCTCCTAATAACACGTGATATCTTATCTATTGCATCTTCTTGACCGACAACTTCTTTCATTAAAATTTTATCTATATTTAAAACTTTTTCTTTTTCAGTTTGCAACATTTTATTTACAGGAATTTTAGTCCATTTACTAACTATGGAAGCTATCATTTCTTCGTCTACACTATTTTTAATCAATGAACCTTTTTTATTAATTTCCTCCCATTGTTCTTGCGAAGATGTTAATTCTTTTTCTTTATCTGGCAATAAACCATATTCTATTTCCGCTGCTTTTTGATATTGTGCATCTTTTTTATACTTATCAACATCCGATTTTAATATTTCTATTTCTATTTTTAAATTTGATATGTTATCAAATATTTCTTTCTCAGTATTAAATTTACTTTCAATATTTATTTTCTCTTCATTTATATCCGCTAATTCTTTTTCTATTGCAGATATTCTGTTAATATTTATTTGAGTTTTTTCCATTTTTAAAGCTTCTTTCTCTACCTCTAATTCTGAAATTTTTCTTTTTATTATTTTAAAGTTTTCTGGTTCAGATTCTATTTCCATCTTTAATTCTGCCGAAGCTTCATCTATTAAATCAATAGCTTTGTCTGGTAAATATCTATCAGTTATATATTTAGTACTTAATCTAACCGCCGCGACCAAAGCACTATCCTTAATAGTAACATTATGATATGTTTCTAATCTATCTTTGATACCACGCATAATACGTAATGCTTGACTCTCATTAGGTTCTTCCAAATCAATAGGTTGAAAACGACGTTGTAAAGCCTGGTCTTTTTCAAAATATTTTCTATATTCTTTTAAAGTCGTAGCACCTATTGTATGTAAGTCACCACGTGCCAATGCAGGTTTTAAAATATTAGCAGCGTCCATCCCACCCTCATTAGCACCTGCACCTACAATAGTGTGAATTTCGTCTATAAATAGAATAACATTCTTATTTTCAATTGCTTCGTCAATAACAGCCTTTAATCTTTCTTCGAATTCTCCACGATATTTTGCTCCAGAAATTAAAGCTGCCATATCCAAAGACATTACCACTTTATTTTCTAATGATTTAGGCACTTCTTTATTTACTATTTTTTGTGCTAAACCTTCCACCACTGCCGTTTTTCCAACACCAGGTTCACCAAGTATTATAGGATTGTTTTTAGTTTTACGAATTAAAATTTTCATCATTCTTTCTATCTCTTCGTCTCTTCCTATAACAGGGTCTAATTTTCCGTCAATAGCTTTATTATTTAAATTAACAGAATATTTTTCTAATTGCTCCAAAATATCATCTGAATTATTAGAATCCATTGTTTTACCGGCACGCATATTTGTTAACTCCTTTATAACTATTGACGCGTCAACATACCCTTCAAAATATTTTTCCATTAGTTCTTTATTAGATATTAACCACGTATCAACAGATAAAAACTTATCCCCTTCGTTACTCATATAAGAATTTGCTTTTTCAATAGATTGTGAAAAATTATTAGATATTTTTAAATGTTCGCGTATAATTTCAGATACTACAGGAAAAGCATCTTTTAAATTTGATTTTAGTCTTAATTCTAATTCTTCGGTTGTAACATTTAATTTGTTAAATACCCTATTTAGTAAAGAATTACTATTAACCACCAAACCAACCAAAATATGTAAAGGTTCTACTTCACTATGTTTATTATATAACGCTAACCCTATTCCAGCTTCCAATGCTTCTGAAAACTGATTTGTAAATTTACTATAATCCATATTTTTTCCTTTATTCTTTAAATAAAATTTATTATTATTCGAATATTATATTTGAAAAAAACTTAATAAATGCTTAAATATATAAAGACTAGAGATACTATATTTCAGTTTACTTTAAAGTATAGTATGTTATCATAGAGATAAATATCACAAGAAAAAGAAAGGAAATACAAAATGATTACAGACTTGAAAGATAATATGTTATTGGTTATGGCAGAAGAAATAAATGAAATTTTAGCAGAATTAGAAGTAGAAGAAACTATAAAATATGAAATTAACGACTTATTTGGAGTGTATAATATTCTTAGTAAGAATAATATATTAACTCCAATATCAGAACTAAAAACTAGCAATGTAACGGTTAATTCAGAAAATTTTGTACAAATATTTTTAGACTTGCAAAAAGACTTGTTTAAAAGTCTTCGATTTGGATTAGATAGTGTATATGTTGGAACAATCGGCTCTAACAAAGATAGAATAGAATTTATTATAGGACAATTATATGGTTATTTAGGTAATTATATCGACCTAGAACTTATTCATAAAAAAGAAATCAAAGTTATGAAATTTTTTAATAGAACAAAGGAATTAGCGAATGACTAATTATATACCAGAACATATATTAGATAGAATAAAAAAAGGAGATTTTTATTTAATAGGGGATAATCATTTTGGTCATCAAAAATGCTTTTTAAAATTTGAACCTGCAAGACGAGAATTAGCTGATAATTTTGAAATATTCGAAGATAAAATGATAGAATTATGGAATAGCGTTATTACAGATAACGAAATTATTATTCATGTAGGTGATTTTTGTATAAATAAAATGAACGATGATAAAACGCTTGAAAATATATATAAATTTACCGCAAAGTTAAAAGGTTTTAAAATACTATTGAAAGGAAATCATGATAAACAAGACAATGATGTATATTTAGATGCTGGTTGGGATATAGTTATAAGCAAACCACTCAATACTCTAAAAGAACCACCTTTGGAAATGAGAAATAATTACTCTTATACAGGCTCTATCATAGTTGATATAAAAGGTATCAAAACAATAATCACACATATGCCTTTTTTAAATGATTATAAAGATAAATATGATAAGCCAAAAAAAGAATTAAAGAAGATATTTGAAGATAATGATTGTTTACAACTTATACACGGTCATTCACATTCTAAAACAAAAAACGAGACTAATATCTTTAATGCTTCAGTAGAAAATATAGATTTTACACCAATATCATATTCTGCTATATATGATATAATAAAATAAAAGGACAATATATGAATGATATTAACAATTATATGCAAAATACCATATTCTTTTTAAATAAAGATTTTAAATTTTATGTAGAAGATGGGTCGGAACAATTTAGAAAAATGGAATACAGACCAGTTAAACAAGAAAGTACTCACAAAGAAACTTTGAATTTGTTTTTTACAAAAACAACACCAGAATTCTTTAAATTAAATACATTAAAAGAAGTTATCGCAAAATCTATTGAAGATATAGAAGATAAATTACTAGTAGAACAGGTGTTTTTTATAAAAATAGAAACAGAAGATAAAAATGAAGAATTGTTTATTACAAGCTATATATTAGAAAGCAAAAAATATGTTGAAATAATAACACAATTTTGGTTTATTTTAAATGGAAAAATCTCATATATTCAATTTGCAAAAATTATTAGAAAGAAGAAATTCAGTGGCGATTTTTTAGCTAAACATCACAGTAGCGAAGATGTAGAAAAAATGATTACCTTCCTTAATGAATTAAGATTAGAAATAATAATGGAGGCAGAAAATGGAAATACTGAACAAAAAAGCTAGACACGACTATTCTATTGAAAAAATCTACACCGCCGGCTTAGTATTAAAAGGTCACGAAGTTAAGTCTATACGTAGTGGTAACATTTCTATCAAAGAAGGATTTTGTAAAATAATCAAAGGTGAAGCCTTTTTATTAAATTGTTATATAAAAAAATATGAACATATAAATACTTTTTATAAAGATATAGATGAAAAAAGACCCGTAAAACTTTTATTAAATAAAAGAGAAATTAAAAATATCGCAGCATCATTAGAAGTTGACGGATATACCGCTGTACCATTAAAAGTATTTTTTAATGAAAAAAATAAATGTAAAATAGAAATAGGTATCGGAAAAGGTAAAAATAGTTATGATAAAAGAAATGACCTAAAAGATAAAAATAATAAGCGCGATATAGAAGTTGCATTAAAAGAACGTACAAGGAATTATGAATGATATACAATACAGACAACAAACCTAACTTTAAACAATATGATTTGATATTAGTAGATTTATATAATACATTGGTTAGAAATACCATTAGAAAACATCCCTATAAAGTAATATTCGAGACCTATAAAGATGAAATAAAAATAGAATCTCGCAAACTATTTGATGGATGTATGACTAGTAAGCTTTTTATCAAAGATTTCTTAAAAAAAGAATTTGGAATTATAGTTACGAAAGAAGAAGATGTCGTTTTTCAATCTTTGCTACAAGAAGAATTCGATAGTTTAGTTCTAAATAATAGCTTAATTAAAGACATTAGAAATTCCGGCGCAAAAATAGTTTTAATTTCTAATTTATCACCTGAATACTATAAACCAGTTAAAGAAGTCAATAAACAAATTAAATTAGATAAAGAAATTTTATCTTTTAGTGTTGGAGAATTAAAACCTAATTTATCTATTTTTAATAATGCCTTAAATAGTTATCCTAATTCTAAAAATATTTTAATGATAGGCGATAATTATAAATTAGATATAGAACCAACTATTCAATTAAACATAGATGCTTATCACGTTGAGAAATGGTGGTAATCTTTTTGTTTTAATTTCAATTTAAGGAATAATAAGTTATTCTTTATAAATATATTATGGAGAAATGACATGGTTTTAGAAAACACTTATAAAACAATATTAGATGAGGGCAAGTACTTATTTAATCAAAAATATTTTATACAAAATTTATTACACCCACTACGGAAAGATAATAATGTCAAAGAAATTATTATTCTAATGGAAAAATATAGCAACACAGATTTATTTTCAGAAGAATTTCGTCGCGAAATAATAATAAATGGTTTTTCAGATAATATCAAAATATTTGAGAAAATAGTTAATAAATTGTATTCTGTCGTCACAAATAAAGATGGCTTTTTACATAATGTAAACGCTCAAACAATACGTATATGTTGTACTACATTCCCAGACCACATAGGAGAACATTATCTCCGATACATTGGATTACAAAAAATAATATCAGGGTTTTCTAAAATTATCTTTTTATATGATAATGGTAGATATAATAAAGAAGAAAAAACCGAAATATTAGATATTCAAAATTTTTGTAAAATATTTTTTGATAATATCTACCATAATATGAATGCTTACCAAATGTATCAAGAACAAATGATAGATGACGTAAAAGAACAATTAAATAGCAGTAATATAGAATTAAAAGAAAGTTTTGATAAAATTTTTAATGTGTTAGGAAAACCTAGCAAATATAATGAATTATTTAATATTGAAAAAATTAAAAATATTCTTGAAAAAATAGAACCAGAAAATTTAAAAGAAGACAAAGAAGATTTTTTTAATCACTTTAATAAACTCTTATCTTTCGATTTAAGTCATACACTTCAAAAAATTATTAGATATAATCACGATAACCATTGGGTATTTATCAACTTAAATGATATCTTAGTTGTTTTTTCCGAGAATTATTTAAATAGAATAAAAATATAAATCAGTTATTATGTTTATCCTAGTTTTTTATAATATGGTTATAATATAGTTAAATATAAAATAGTATAAGGATATAACATGACGAATACAGAACTTTCTAATAATATTATTAATACATTCGATGGCATTAAAACAAAATATAATAATGAATTTATAGAAAAAATACTTCAAGAAAATGGTGTAGTGATTCCAAGAATAAATTATAAATTAGATTTTACTTTTAACCAAACGGATACAACTACAATAGGTGTTGATACGCCAAAAAAAGATATGATTATTCAAAATGCACTAAGCTTAGTTTATATTAAATCTAACTTATCGGAAGTTATAGAATTAGTATCTAACGAGCTTATGAATACATTTAAAAGTTTTAAAGTTAGCGAAAGTCTTAATAACAATTTAGAACTTTTTTATGTAGACATGAAAGTTAATAACGGAAACACTATAGATATAAATGATTATTTAGGTGTTTATCTAAGAAGCAAAGAAGGTATTAATTTAGAAGGCATTGCAAAATCGTTAAGCAGAGATATCATTATGAATATAGTTGCAGGTAATATAAAAACACTTTTTTTAGAAAAAATCAAATATTTGGCTGCCGATTATCGAAAAACAGAAAAAAATGCTTCTGAAATACATGACTTAATAGAAGGTATTAGAGACGAAACGCACTTTATAAATGCAAATGCAAATATTATATCTTACGAGAATATTTTTGCGGATATGGACTATAACGATTTAATCCAAATTGAAGCTGCTTATGAAAAATTTTCTGATGAAAGCAAAGATAAAGAAATTTTAGATGCTATATCAAAAAATATTACTATTAAACAACAACTATTTAATAATAAGTTAAATTCAAATATTAAACAAAATAATAAAAAATAAAATGACTTTACAATGAAAGAATATATAAATATGACTAATTTAAATCCAGAACTAAAAGAAAAATTAGAGCTGTTAATGAAAGAATTTATTTTTAATAAAGATTTCGAGAAAACACTAAAAGAAAAACTTAATATCTTATTTAATAGTGATAAAAGTGGAGATATTCATAGTGACAAAAATAAACTAGTGGCATATATAGAAGCTAACTGGACCTCAATAGAAGAAGAATTAGTTAAACATAATCAACCGGTTAAAATTCAAATCATGTCTAGTGTAGATACAATTTCGTTTGATGAAAAATTACAAAAAAAAATAAACATTATTAAAGAAACACGCAATGAAAATTTACAATTTGAAACTATTTATCATGGACCGTTAATATCAGTAGATGATAACAAACTCATAGTTAATCAATTAGGTTATGATTGGGAATTAGATAATCCTATTAGTAGAAATATTTTAAGAGATATAGAAGATTTAGAAACAATAGTTGATAATATAATCAATAGAGAAGAAATAGAAGCTCTTAAAGAACTAGATATATTAGGTGAAAAAATTGCAGAACTACAAGTTGAAATGGATAAATTAGTTCAACAGCGAACTTCATTAGAAAGTAAAATATCTACTTCAATTAAACCTAAATTTTAAACCTTTTAAACTAAATATAAAGAAGTTGATGATAAATATTTAAATCTTAGGCGAAACTATATTATCAATAGTTTTTTCTTTTGGTTTTTCTAACATTACTTCTTTTAAACTTATTTTATTTTTCTGTTTAAACTTTTTTGTATCATATATTAACATATTGTCATTCACACCTTGGTCATGAAAACTTTTAAAACCACGCCTTTTATAAAATTCTTTTAAATTTTCTAATGGCAAACTACTGTCAGAATATGCATCCGTCGGGCAAGCATTTAAATAAATACTATCATTAAAACCTAATTTTATTTCGTCTTTTAATAATTCACCAAAGATATCCAACAATATAGCACCTATTCCGTTTCCACGATATTTATCTGATACTTCTAAATCTGTTATATATATAATATTTTCTTTATTTTCTATCGAAGTTATAAGTTTATTTAGATATTCTATAACACTTTCCGACAAAGTTTCTTTTTTAAATTGTTCCAATTCGTATTCCACAAAAGAATCTACGTCATTATAACTTATCGATAGTGTTCCTAATTTTTCATCTTGACTTTTATCATAAAGATGTATCTGAACTTTCTCATCTTCACGAGTTTCATACACATAATATTCTTTTTTATTTACTATAAGATTATATTCTTTTGTTTCTATTTCTTCCATTTTATTTCCTTATATATATTATAAAACAATATTCTTTTTCTCATTTAAGTTTAATTTAATATTTTTTTTGCTATAATTAAAGTTCAAACATTATCTTAACTTTTTGTTAGGTTAAAGTTTTATATGAAGTCTATATGACTTGAAATAAAATTAAAGGAACTTATATGAACAAAAACACACAGAGATTCACTCTCCTAGAAACAGATTTTTATCAAATCGCTATGTCTTATGTTTTTATTATGGAAAACAAAGCAAATGATATCACAGGATATGAAGGCTTTATTCGAAATATTAAATCACAAATTAACCCAAAAGAAAATTTTTATTATTTTAGAGGACACGGAGATGTCGTTAAATATATTGAACAAATAAAAATGGAACTTCAAAACCCGGATTTTATCAATTCTTTTATATCACTTATAGAAAACAAAATAGAAGCTAAATTTATACCTGAGTTTATTGAAAAATTTAATAAACTAAATACTGAATTTGAGTACAATGTTGTAAACGATAATACTATTGTATTTCCTTATATACCGGTATTTCAATTTAAAGGTCCTAGATGGATAGGACAACTAATAGAAACAGCCGTAACTAACATTTATAATGGACAAACAGGTTACCAAACGCTCCTTAATATGAAGAAAGAAGAAATTAGTTATATTTCCAATATAGACCTGGACTATATTTCTTCTATTGTATATGGAGTTGGTGGTGAATATTATTCTAGATACACACAAGACCTAGAAACTAGAGCTGCTGAATTTAGGGAAGTAGATACAGATGGTATCCTTCTTGAAGCTGGTTTTAGACGTGCTCCAAGTAAAGAAGCTGCACTTATCGCGAGTAATATCGCACTTAGGAATATGTGGAATGGAACTTCAAATACAACTGTTGAAGATAAATCAAAAGTCGGTGGGACAATGGCACACGCGTTTGTTATGAGTTATAAAAGCGAACTAGAATCATTTATTGCCTGGGATAAATATTTTCCTAATAGCACAATTCTAATCGATACGTATGACACTCTAAATGCCGTTGATATACTTATTAATAATAATATTAAACCTATGGACGTTCGTATTGATAGTGGCGACTTTTTTGAAATTACTAATCAAGTTAGACAAAAACTAGACGATAACGGTTGGGAAGATGTAGGAATTTTCCTTAGTGGTGATATTTCACCTGAAATGATTTACAAACTTAAAGCCAATGATGTTAAGTATACAAAACTAATGGCTGGAACATATTATGTTTATTGTAATGAAATTATTAAAAAAGTAAATTCAGGTTTTGTATATAAAATTGTAGAATATCAAGATGAAAACAATACAATTATTTATCCAGAAAAAAAATCAGTAGGTAAGAAAAATTATACTGGACTGAAAATTATTACAAAAATCGGTGATAATAAATATGAAGTTACGAAAAACAATGGTGAAATGGAAATTTCAAACATCAACTCTTTTAATGAAAATACAGAAGTTATTTTTAATTAGAAAGTTAATTAAGGCGTTTGTAAGCTGTTAAACTGTATAATAGACAACTTACAAATCATATCAAATTTAATAAATATATCTATATGATATAAAAATTAATAAAAAGGAATTATTATGATAAATAAAAGAAAAATACTAATAGTAGTAGATTACCAAGCTGATTTTGCTTCACCAACAGGTGCACTTTCAGTACCACAAGGTGATGTTATATCTAACAACATCCAAACAAAAATAAATTCAGACGAATATGAATCTGTAATTTATACTTTTGATACACACACAAAATCAGATTATGATAAAAGTGATGAAAAAAATGTATTTGGTTTTCCTATACACTGTGTATTTCAGACTAATGGTTGGAATCTATTTAATATAAAACCTAAAAATAATACCAGATTTAACGAAATGATTGCAGATATGGATAAACCATTTGAAATGATTTCTATAGGCAATGAATTCTTTTTTACAAAAGATATGTTTAGCATTTGGGATGGGAATGATATTTATCCAGAATGGTTTGAACAAACGTTTCCAAGTGATGAATATGAAGTAGAAGTAGTTGGTCTAGCAACTAATTATTGTGTATCTATGAACGTAATTGGTATGACAGATAGAGGTTATACAGTATCAGTTATTGAAAACTGTGTAAAAGGTATAACAAATACGCCAGATGGTGGTATTGATGAAAGTTATAGTAAAAATATTACTGTAATGAAAAATAGAGGCGTTAAATTCGTTTCTAGTAAAGAGGTGTAATATGAAAATTTCTAAAGTAGACAAAAATAATACCCTTTACCAGATAACTTATAATAGTGACGGAACAGAAGGGCGTGGTAGAACAATCGAGATGAATGTCTATTTCGAAGACAAAGCTGATGCTATCACTTTCGTTAAATCCAAATATTATTCACGAAAGTATGGAGTTATGGGAACTTCAGGTAGCGAATATGATATTAAAAGTATATCTGAAGATAGTCTAGTTCCTAATATTTATAAAGATATTTATGAATTTGAAGATGAAGTAGGCGAAAAAATTTCACAAACAAGAGAAGAGATTCTTAAAGATAAATTTAATAGAATGAGTAAAGAAGAACTAGTAAAAGCTCTTCTTAAAAAAGCATAAGGAGCTTAGAATGAATAATAAAATTGAACAAACAAATATAAAAAATATAGACTGGAATAATATCGTTACGCTAAATGATATTGTAAAAATTGTAGGCCAAATCACCATTCCTAATAAAAATAAAGCGGAAGAAGTTATTGAAAATATTAGAAGAATAGTACGTGATTATGTTAAAAATAATAAACTTCAATCACTAGTTCTCGGTGTCAGCGGTGGACTAGATAGTTCAGTTATTGCTGCACTTTGTCAAGAAAAATACACAGGTGTCCCTCTAATCGGTATTTCTATACCAATGAGTTCTTCTACTGCGCACAAAGAACAAGCACAATGGATTGGTGACAATTATTGTTCTGCTTTTGAAGAATTTACTGGTTGGGATGATGAATATTTCCCTGATGGCGAATCAGAAGCCTATAACTGTCCTACTAATGTTATGAATGACGTTTTTGAAACGACTACTATGACAGATAAACTTGCCGAACAAGCTGGATTTAAAGTTGATAATTTTCCTAAAAATATCCTACAAGGTAATATTAAAGCTAGACTCAGAATGATTACACTTTATGACCTTGCACGAAAAACTAATGGTCTTGTCCTTTCGACAGATAACCTATCAGAATTTCAAATGGGCTTTTGGACTCTTTGTGGTGATGTTGGAAACATTTCACCTATACAAAATATAGGAAAAGGTTTTGAACTACCAGTTATTGCCGATACCCTTAATATTAGAAAAGATATTATTACACAAGCACCTTCTGATGGTCTAATGGTTACAGATGAAAATACAGATGAAGCACAACTTGGTGGAAACTATAAGGAAGTTGATTCTATCATGAATGTTTATCTAAACACACTTCCTATAGCTAAGGAAAATATATCCCAACTACGAAAATCTCTTTTTTCGCTAGTAGAAATCGATATTGAAGGGGCGAAAAAAGTTTCTAAAATAATTTCTAGATATGAAGCACTAACTTTTAAACGCAATGGAACTGTTGAGCTACAGAGGGAAGAAATAGGTATTTAAAATATATCTTCCAAGAGAACAGAACATTTTCTACCCTTGGAAGCATTTAATAAATACGGAATAAATTCTAAATTTTTTATTCCACCTACTATATATGGAAGTATTCTACCCTTAAACCCTTCATATATAGAATATTTATGGTCCAAATGAAAACTTTTAACTGCACGTTTGTTTGAGTTTTTAATACCATTAATATTATTTTTTCTGGTGTAAATCCAAACTTTCCTTTCATATAACTCATAATCCGTTTTCATACTCAAAGGTAGCCAATAATTGTTTGCTTCAGCCGTCAAACGTTTTTTATTTTTTATTATCTCAGATTGACTAGGATTTTTAACTCCATATTTATTTAAATTAGTTTCTATAATTTTATCTTTTACAGATTCTATCTGAAAAACATTTTTATATCCATATTTGTCCATTATAACTTTTTGAGAATAATATTTTTTACCTAAAAAGATTAGACACTAAAGCTTCGCCCTTCAGGGCGGAGTCAAAGTGTCGCAGATTTCAAGTTAATATATAATAAATAAATCGTAAATTCTTCTATTTCAGCTTATTTTAAGATAAATATAGTTAATATTACTTCAAGTTTAAAGGAGTATTATGATTGTTACATATAAATATAAATTATATAACGAACAAGATTTATCTCCTTTAACTGAACTGACAAATATTTCTGGTAAAATTTATAATCATTGTATTGCTTTGCATAAAAAATATTATAAATTGTATGGAAAACACCTTAACAAATTTCAACTACAAAAACATTTAACTAAACTTAAAAAACGTGATAAATATAATTATTGGAAACAAGTTCCTAGTCAAGCTATTCAAGAATTAACTGAAAGAATTGAAGAAGGTTATCAAAAGTTTTTTAAATGGGTAACTAAGAAATCTCAAGTTAAATCTGGTATCCCAACTTTTAAGAAAAGTTTAGAATATCCTTCATTTAAAATGAAAGGATATGTTGGTTATAAGTTAAATAATAATCTTATTATTAACAAAAAAAGTTATAAATTTAAGAAATATAGGGATTTTAGTGGAGAGATTAAAACTTGTTCAATAAAGAGAAATAAATATGGTGAATTCTTTGTAATTATTTCAGTTGAAGAGAATAA
>Ga0256827_10000223_pt1 | contig 33618 bp, 32 predicted proteins | sample CV84metaG_FD_185977 | JGI IMG/M metagenome (GOLD analysis project Ga0256827, IMG submission 185977) | Hydrothermal vent microbial communities from East Pacific Rise, Pacific Ocean - CV84 | ecosystem: Environmental > Aquatic > Marine > Hydrothermal vents | place: Pacific Ocean: East Pacific Rise...
CTAAAGTCTCCATAGTACCTCGTGGTTTAGCTGCACTTGGATATACTTTAAACAAACCAGAAGAAAATAAATTTATGATGCAGCAACATGAGCTATGGGCTGAAGTTGATGTACTTCTAGGTGGTAGAGCAGCAGAAGAAGTATTTATAGGTGAAATCTCTACTGGTGCTGGAAACGATTTAGAACGTGCTACAGATATCATAAAATCAATGGTTCAAACATATGGTATGAGTGATATAGCAGGACTTATGGTACTTGAAAAATCTCGTCAATCGTTTTTAGGTGGTGGGATGCAAGCTACACGTGAATATAGTGAAAAAATGGCTCAAGAGATGGATGATTTTATCAAAGCATCCCTTCAAGAGAGATATGAAGTAGTACTTGCTAGATTAGAAGAATACAAAGATGCTATAGAAAGTATGGTTGCATTACTGTATAAAAAAGAAAATATAACTGGTGATGAAGTTAGAGATATAATTATTGAATTTGAAAAAGAAAATGGCATAGAAACTAAAGTTTTAGATATCGTTGATGATATAGAAGAAGAACTTAAAATAGACGCTTCTATGAGTCAAGAAGACTCTCAAGAGAAATAATACAGTTTTATTATTTCTCATTATGTTGTTTCTTAAATAACAACTCGTTTGTATCAATCTCAAAGTTAAAATATTGAGATTGAATAGCTATACCCCATTTTTTAATTCTAAATACAATAAATTCATATAAAAAACAAAGCGTATTTTAATCACTTTAGCATGTTATCATGGTTTAAAATTTAACCATACTTTAAGCAATATGCAACTAAAATATAACAATTTTAAATAAAAGGATATAATGAATCATGAGATTATATACATTAATAACGACTAGTTTAGTAACAGCTTCTTTCTTAGTAGGATGTGGTGGTAGTGGTGGAGATGGAGATAATACAGCATCAGCTGCTCCAGTTGAGATAACAACAGTTAAACAGGCCAAAAATGCTATAGCTGCGGCAAGTTCTGCTAATAGTGGGTATTCAAATATAAATACTCGTTCTATATCAAGAGAAGCATATACTCAAAGTTGTGCAGTTTCAGGTTCTATGACAATAAATGTTTCTCAGGCTGCTTCTACAAAAGTAAGTAGTGTTACTACTATGGATAACTGTGACGATGGTGGTGGAGTAAGTAATGGTAAAATGGTTATGGATGCTAATATAGATGGTTATAAAACATCATCTAAAATATCTATGCAAAACTTTTCTCAAAAAAATGAACAAATGTATTTTGTAGCTAACCTTAATATAGATACCGTCTCTGATAGTCAAACTGGTGCAAGTGATACAACACTAAATGGTACTATTCATCTTGAAGAGTATATATATAATGATGTACAAGACTATGGATATACTAACTTTAATGTTAAACAAAGTGGTTATAATTCTGGGATAGAGATCAATGGTAAAACTTCTATATCTTCTAAAAATTATAGTTGTGTAAATGGTACATATGATATAAAAACTACAACACCTCTTCAAATTGGATACAATGGCTATACTGCTGGTGAGATGGAAATCAATGGTGCTGTTTATCACTATAATAATGATGGTACAGTTACTGTTACATTAGCAAATGGTGAAACAAGTACAATTGAGCAAGACACAACTCCAGACTGTAACTAATAGTTTACACTCCAAGTTGCACTAGAGAGACTTAGGTCTCCTCTAGATTCTCTTTCATTTTTTTATTTCTCGTTGTGTTGTTTCTTAAATAACAACTCGTTTGTATCAATCTCAAAGTTAAAATATTGAGATTGAAAACCATCTACATCTATCCTAGATAATTGAATAGCTGCACCCTCATTATTTTTTGATTCTAAATATAACAAAGCAAGTGCAAACCTACTCTCATAAAAACTACTATTTTTCAGTTTAGATAATTCTAAAAGTGCTATTGCATTTTCATGATGTCCTGCTGCAGTAGAAGCTACAGCACCTAAAAAAAGAGTATATGCATCTCTTATCTTCAAATCATCTATAAGGTGATTATACATAGTATAAGCTACCTCATAATGCTTATCATAAAGTGATGCCAAAGCTAAAGAACTTTCTATCTCTATTGTATTACTGTGAGTTGCGGCTAACATATCTGAAAGTTGTTCTCTTAAATAATATAATTTACCTGTAATCAAATTTAATTGTATATACAAAAACCTTGTTATATATGGACCATAATAAAGATCATTATAATTAAAGTTTTGCTTGTTTAGATAACTTATAACCTTTTTTGCATAATTTGTTCGCTTAAGAGTATCAAAATGTGTATTTATATACATTACATGAGGAAGAATATCATGTGGTAAAAGCATAGTGAGTTTTGATGATGCTTCTTGTGCTATACCTACTTTATCAAGTTTCTTTGCTATAAGTATATTTAATGTCAAATAAAGAGGTCTTTTTTTATAATCCTTATCTAACCATTCTGCAGCTGCAATATAATCATTATCTGTAATTCGCAAAAGTGTTTTATAAAGATCAATATCTTCACCTCCATCTTCATCAGCCACAGATTCTTTAATAATTGATTTTAATTTTTTATATTTTTTATTTGTTAGTTGTGCTGTCATAATGGCATATATACCAGATAGGTAATTTTTTGCATCTAGATAGTAAGATCTTAAAAAATGTTCATGAGCTTTATTTAAATTACCCATTTGAGCATAAGTTAAAGCTAAATTATATTGCAATATTGAATGTTTTGGTTGAATTTTAACTAGTCTTAAAAAATCAATATTTGCTTCACGAACTCTGAAATTCAAAGCTTTTTTTATCGCTTTTGTCATACCTATATTTACATTTGATGATGAAGAACTTTTTTTCAGATATGTTTGTGCCGCATCTATGTTATCTATATAGATATTTGCATTACCTTTTTGTATATAACTTATAGAATTTCTTGCATTAAATATTTTATACGGTGAAAAATAAAATATCTCCTGATACACTGTTCCTTTAGCATTTTCAAGTGTATTTTTATAATAATACTGAGCTTTTTTTATATCAAATAATGATTCTTTTAACTTTACTTTAATTGGATAATATTTATATACTTCATTCGGAAACATATCTGTAACATTTTTTATCTGTTTGCTTGCCTCATTTAGATGCCCTGCTTTTATATTTATCAAGCCAAGAGCAAGTTGAGCTCTAATTGGTTGTATATTTTTTAGCATAGCTTCATTAAGGTGATTTATAGCAAGTGTTAAATCACCAATTCTCGCATATAATAATGCTATACTAAAATCATCTAAATTTTCAGCATTCTTTTCCATAGCCTCTATAGCTTCATAATCATTTCCATATAAAGCATTTATCTTGGCACTAAGATTTTTACGTATATAAGGATAAGCTTTTGTTTCATCATTTTTGATAGAATTTAAAGCATTAAAGTAGTCTTTTTTATAATAATTTATCAAAGTATAATAATATGAATATAATGGAGAACTCAGTTCATTTGGTAAATATGCATAAGCAAGATTAATATAATAATCAAAACTATCTTTATCATTTAGGTGTAAAGCGCATACTGCGGCATTTAAAGCACTTACACATCTTTTTTCATCATTTTTTATAGCTTTTTTAAAAGTATTAAACGCTTGTTTATACTGTTTGTTTTTAAGTTGAGCTACACCAAGATTATAATCAGATATAGCCTCACTATACTGAGCTATATTTTTATATAAAGATAACGCTTTTTCCTTTGAACCTGTAGAATACAGATAGTTTGCTTTAGCTATCATATTGTCAAGTTTACTTGGTTCTGGTGCTGGTTCTGATTTTGTCTGCAGCTTATCATCTATAAATGATATATCATTTATAGCAATATCATCTTTAGAAGTTTTTTTTATTACAATAACTACCGTAGCTACTATGATAATAAGAACAAGAAGACCAATAAGTGTAAATAAAATAATTTTTTGTTTTTTGTCACCACTATCATCTTCAACCGCTTCATTCTCTTTACCATCTGAAAACTCAGCAGCTTCACTATCTTCAATAATAATTATATCATCAACTGGATCAGCCATAAAGTACCTTAATTGGTTTTTTATAATTGTAGCAAAAATAGTACCCAATAAGAGTACAAAGTATAAAAGTAAAGGAATTTATGAGAAATTTTAAAAGTGGTGCTCGATACTGGACTCGAACCAGTGACTCTCACCTTGTCGAGGTGATACTCTACCAACTGAGTTAATCGAGCTCATTGATAATAAATGAAAGTTTATCTAAAAATTTCTTAAAAATAAGATTTTTAGATAAAACTATCTTTTAAAGCATAATACCTTTTATCATAAAAAATAGTATAGAAGCTAATATAGCTGCCGCAGGAACAGTAATAATCCATGCTGCTATAATTTTTTTAACAGCATCCCTTTTTACATACTCTATTTTTTTAGCTTTTTTAATATGTTTCTTTGTAGATTTTATCAATTTTTCTTCATTAGCTATAAGCTTATAAAGAGATACTATCCTTTCATAGTCTGGTTCTTTTTTATCATCTTTTTCTTCAAGTTTAGACAACTCTTCTTTATACGCATGTAAAGTAGTTTTCTCTATCTCTATCGTTTGTCTGTCCTCTTCTATCGTAACATCTTTATCATTCAAATCTAAGTACTCACGTAAAAATCCAACTCCAAAAACACCACCTATAGCTATATGTGTAGAACTTACTGGTAAACCTAATTGAGAAGCAATAATAACAGTTATAGATGCTGCCATAGCTATAGAAAATGCTCTTACTTGATCCAGCTCAGTTATCTCACTTCCAACAGTACGAATTAATTTTGGACCATAAAGTGCAAGACCAAGAGCGATACCTAATGCACCAACAGCCATAACCCATAAAGGTATACTTGCTTTACTTGATATACCACCATTTACAACAGCATCATTTATTGCAGCTAATGGACCTATTGCGTTTGCAACATCATTAGCACCATGAGCAAAACTTAAAAGTGCAGCAGCAAATATTAAAGGAATAGTAAATAGTGTATTTACAGAATCTTTAGTATTTTGCATAATTGTTTTATTTGAACTTAACTTTCTTTTAAGAAATAAATAAACAATTACAGCAAATATTGCACCAAAAATCAATGCAGTCATAAGAGTTGGTTTTTTAGTCATCTCTATAGAAACTAAAGGTATAAGATTTAAGATATCAACTACATGTGGCCATATCTTTTTTAAACCTTTTAAAGTCAAGTAAGTTACAAAAGCCCAAGACATTATAGCTACAAATATAGGTACCCATTTTTTAGCTGCCTCCACTTTATCCTCTTTAAAAAGAATAGACTTTTTAATAGCAAATAAAAATCCTGCCGCAATAATTCCACCAAGTAGAGGTGATATAACCCAAGAAGCTACAATTTTACCCATAGTTCCCCAAGATACTATACTAAAACCAGCCGCAGCTATACCTGCCCCCATAACTCCACCAACTATAGAGTGTGTAGTAGAGACTGGAGCTTTCATCATGGTAGCAAAATTCAGCCATAATGCAGCTGCAAGGAGTGCAGCCATCATAGCCCAGATAAAAGGATCTGCATTTCCACCAAAAGCAGAAATATCTATAATCCCTTTTTTTATTGTTTTTACAACTTCCCCACCAGCTATAAGTGCTCCACCAGCTTCAAAAACAGCTGCTATGACTATAGCCATGGTCATAGTCATAGCCTTAGAACCAACAGCTGGACCAACATTATTAGCTACATCATTTGCCCCTATATTCATAGCCATATATGCACCTATTAAAGCTGCTATAGCTAAAAACATATTATTTGGAATGCCACCGTTGTTTAAAAAACTAAATGTCAAAACACCTATCATAAAAAAAAGGGCAAAACCCAATCTTGTAAAATCTTTACCGCTCTTTTTTAAAGCTTCATCCTCTATTTTTTTGATAGTTTGGATTTCCATTATTTTGCCTTGTTATCTTCAATAATATATGCTTTGATAATCTCTTGACGTTCAAGTGGTCTATCCGCACCTCTTCTACCAAGTGTTGCAACATTATTAAGTTTTCTCAATGTTTTCATAGAAGTTTTATCTGCAACTTTACCAAATATTGTGTGATGCCCATTCAACCAAGGTGTTGGAGCTGTAGTTATAAAAAACTGACTTCCATTTGTATTTCTTCCTGAATTTGCCATAGCTAAAATACCTGGCTTATCGAATACCTTATCTTTAAATTCATCTTTAAATGGTTTTTTCCATATAGAATCCCCACCACGACCACTTTCAGTTGGATCTCCACCTTGAATCATAAAATCTTTTATAATTCTATGAAAAGCTATACCATTATAGTACCCATCTTTTATATGTGTCATAAAGTTTTCAACTGCCAATGGAGCAACATTAGGGTATAACTCAAGTTTTATATCACCTTGAGTTGTTTCAAGTACAACGTAAGGGTTTGCTGCCAATAGTTGTGTCATAGTTAGCAATAAAGCTAATATTATTTTTTTCATTTTATCTCCTTAATTTTCTTCAAATGTTAAACATACTGAATTTATACAGTATCTAAGACCTGTTGGTTCTGGACCATCTAAAAAAAGATGTCCAAGATGTGCATCACAAGAACTACATCTTACTTCAACTCTTACCATACCATGAGAATTATCTTTTACTTCAGTTATGGCATTTTCTACAGATTCATAATAACTTGGCCATCCTGTTCCAGAATCAAACTTAGTATTTGATTCAAATAATGACGAATCACAACAAACACATTTATAAATACCATCACCCTTAAAGTCATAATATTCTCCAGAAAAAGGAGCTTCAGTAGAATGTTTTCTACATACACTAAAGGCTTCTGGTGAAAGTTGTTCTTTCCATTCTTTATCACTCTTGATTACTTTCATAATTTTCCTTTAATCTCTTTACCTCTATACAATCATCTTCATAAAGGATATCAACACTTTTAGATGATAAGTTATATGCGTATTTTATCTCATTTTCACTTGTAGAACATAAATCCATTAAAATGACATGATTTGGCGTTAGAGAATTATTCTCTTTATAGTTACAAAAAATTATATTTTGAAAATTCTGATCTATCAAATGTAATGAACTATCTAACCTAGATATAGGTTCATCTATGTAAGATTTCAAGTCATCTTGTAAATTTTCAATAGTATACTTATTTGCTATAAGAAGTATTTTTTTATATTTTTCTTTTGATAAGTTAGCCAAAATATGCATTGCTTTTATTTGAGATGAAGATTTATGAAAGTGAATCTCGCAAGCTTTTCTAAAACTTTGTTTCAATGTTACATCATCATTTTTTAATTTTGAATTCACCAAAACAAGCGAAGACCTTTTTTGTATATGTTGTAAATAGTATATAAAGTCATCTTCATTTAAATCAGCATCATCGCATATTATGATATCTGCCACTTCAAATTTTTTCTTAAAAAGTTTTTTTTCTATTAACATAGAATTATTTAGATCTAATTTTAACTTTTCTCTATGTTTATTAAGAAGTTCTATTGGCGTTAAAATCTCTATAGAAGTGATATCAATTTCAACTATAGCATGTTCCACTATATCTAAAAGTCTCTTTTTCAGTATATCACAGGCTAGTATGGTAGGTTTTATAATAATTATCTTTTTAGATGAATCTTCTAATAACTCAACTATAGATTTTAATAAAATGATGCTGGTTTTACCACTAGCACTTATACCATTTAAAATAGTAAGTCTTTTTAATTGTATATCTATAAATCTAATCTGTTCTGTTGTAGCTATATGAAATTTATCTTTATCATCCAATATGGCATACTGGATAAACAATGTACTAAATATTTTTTCTAAAGATGGTAATGAAGTGTTTTTTTTGATATCATTCTTCAATTTTATAGATATATCATCAACTAATGTATCACTAAAAACAACTTTGCATTCTGGTATGAGATTCTTAAAAGAATCATCCAAATGTTCATATTCTTTTTGAGTCAAATTTTCTAAAAGTAAATAATTAAAAATTGGTACACCATCTGTATGAGTTAATTCATTGAATTTTTTTACAATTATATCTTTAGTTTTATCAAAAGCTAAAGTATTTTGAGATGAAGTTTGATTTTGTGCTTTTTCAATCTTTACATCTCTTAAATCATTATAGGACCACTCTTTAATCTCAAAAATATAAATCCCACGTTCTGGATCAAGTATCAATAAAGGGATACTATATATCTGAAGATGATGATATATTTTTACATTTTTATATACTTTTAACTTACTAGTAAAAGACAAACTTTTTATCTTTTTTACCAATATAGAATCTAATTTTGCAAGATCTTTATTTCGTCTTTTTAAGATAAAGTTTAAGAAAGGTATGTTCATTTGAATGAGGATAACAATGTCACTTGAAAGTGACAATGTTTTAAAATATTATTTACCAGCAGCAACACGGTCTTTAAGACCTTTACCAGCTTTAAATTTAGGAACCATTTTATCTTGAGTTGTATAAGTTTTATCAGTACCTGGTACTTTTCCACTTTTACCTTTCTGAAGAGAAGCAGTAAAACTACCAAAACCAACTAGAGAAACATCTTCTTTTTTTACTAATGCTTCAGTTACAGCGTCAGTAAAAGCTTTTATAGCAGCTTCAGCTTCAACTTTAGTTTTATAGCTACCACTTTCTTGTACTAATTCAACGAATTGCGCTTTATTCATAAATTTACCTTTGGATTGAATTTTTGTGAACTTCCACTTTGCACCGGTGCTTATGAAATAATTCAACTACAGATACTTTATAGTTTATTTGCTTAATTTTTTCTTCTTTTTAGTAAATATTAGTAAAAATTGTGATAATTTTGTTTCATTTAGTCCATATTTAGCTTGTTTGAGCAGTTTTTCAAAATTTATATTTGAAGAATGAGAAATAATTAAAGATGATATTTCTTTGATTTTATTATATTTATCTGTATTTGAGTGGATAGATAAAAACACATCCTCAAGACCATCTCTCTCTTTTTTTGTTAACGCACCCATCATTAAGTCCTATTTTTCAACTTGTTTATCTTTCTAACAGCTCTTACAATTTCATCATCATCAAGTTTTCCAAGCATACTTATAACTGCACCAGCAGCTTGCGGTTTCGCACGTCCTAGCTTCCAGTCCTGATATGTACGCATAGATATACCAAGTGAAGAAGCCATATCTTTTAAAGATATTTTTTTTCCATTATTTTGGTACTCAATGGCATTATGAAGAATATTAAAAAGATCATCTATTTGCATAAAGAGAAGTATACGAATTTTATACTTAAATACACATATAATATATATTAACATAAGCTATATCACATTAAACAAACAATTTTAGTTATATAGAACAATATAAACAATGTATTTTATACGGTTTTCCGTATATAATTTATATGTTTTTTTAACTTATATATAGAAAATGACAAATTATGAAATTATTTTTAAATTATTGATATCTAAATGAAAGCTTTTATAGTTTTTTTCTTCAGTAATTATTGCTATATCTTTATTCTCTACAGTAAAGACAATGTTATTTTCTTTTGGTACTAAACCAATAATCTCTATATTGGCGTTAGAAGCAGAATTTAGTATTATTTTTAATTCTACAGATAACTCTTGGATTTTATTTTGTAGATGTGGTACTTCTAGAGGATTATGTTTCTTTGCTTCAAAAAGTTTTTCAGTATATTCTAGTATATCATCTTCTATCAATTCTATTTTACTCTCTAGTATTGGTACTTCTTTATAATTTATCTTAAAAGTACATCCTGAAGTCTTCAAAGATTTTATAATAATAACAGATGAAGCTACTATAGTTGTTGGCTTATAAATATTTTCTATATATATGTTTTGTGCATAAACTTCACCTCCATATATCTCTTTGATATGAGCATTTGTAGCATGAACTTCACCATCTTTTAACTTTTCGATTGAAACATGATGGCATCTTATATTTCCTTTATGTATGTTAAGAATTGCTTCTCTAACATACTGACTTGAATCTTGATATACGATACCTTTAACTTCAAGATGCTTTGCTTCTACTATGGAGTCCTCTTCTATATCTTCTTTTATAAGGAGATTTTGTACTACTATCTCTTGATTTTTTTGTACCCTTTGTAACTCTTTCATAACTTTAGTACTCTAAAAGATCACTATAGTCATATTTTGAAAAGTCAAGATAAAGTTTACCATTGTCTTTTATCACTCGTATATCTGATCCATAAACAGCAAGAAATCTTTTTTTAAGTATCTTTTTTTGATATGGTTCAAGATCTAAAGATTTAAGATAATCTTTTAATTCTATCAAATTATTTTCATCATCTCCAAGAGCTTCAACCTCATGTACTGTTTGAACATCACTTTTATTAAGCTGCGGTTGTGATAAAAGCTTTTTATTTACAAGTTCTAAAATAGTTTTTAATTGTTCATCCTTAGCACTGTAAACTTGTTCTATTTTATTCATTTCATCTCTAAGCATCTGCTCTTTATCATCTATAAGTTTATCTATCTTAGTTTCCAATTGTTGTATCTTTTCTTTGAGTTGGTGATTTTCTTTTTGATAAAGTGATAAAACCATAGCTACAGTTGTTTTATTTTTCACTTGTATAGTTTTTTGTACTTGTTTTGGTTGCCTAAGTTGTTCCTGTTTGTCATTGTGTATTGCTTGTTTTTTATCGTCATTAACAGTATGTTTTGTAACTATTATATATGTAACGCCATCTTCTATGATATAGTTAAGTTTTTTAGAACGAAGTTTTGAGTTGATCATCTCTTTAGACATTTTAAAATGTTTTGAGTATTCATCAAGTGTTAATCTCATATTTATCCTTTATATAATTTTATATTATTGCATTTAAGTTTATATTTGGAGGGTTAATTATACCTGATTTTCTTAGCCATACTAAAAAACCTCTTTTAGTATTTCCGTGTTTATCATGAAATTCGTAAAGTTTTGAATGTTTAAATTCTCTTTGATGTAGTAAAGTATTATAATCTGGATATACAAGTAAAAAATTTTTAAAATTTTCATACGCTATATCTGAAACCATAACAGTGGATATAGTATAATCTTTAATCTCTAAATATCTAGCACAATCGTTCATACCATGACCTATATAATTTTTATGATCTAAAATGTCTCTAAATTCATTTACCTCACCAGTATGAACAGCTATCCTTACACCATTAAAATATAAGTATTTTTTAGAAATTTGCTCTGAGAGATGATTAAAGCTCATACCAAGTATAGTACCAAACCCTTTTATACGAGGATGAAGTATACAATAAAACCCATCTCCGGTAGGAACAAATCCGAGTACAAACTTAGATAGAGGTGCTCCAGAATTATGTAACATCTTCTCTATAATCTTTTTATAACTTTGTGTCAAAAAATTAACTATTTCTAATTGTTTAGCAGAAGTTAGCTGTGAAAAATTTATAATGTCTATAAGAACAATATCTGTATTAAGTTCTTTAGTGTTTAATATCCCCATGTCCTCATCTATACTATATTTAATTTTTAATCATTTTATCATAAAGTTCTTTTAAATGAACTGTGTATTATAATTACAATAAATTATGATGAGGAAATGTGATGAGTAAAGGCATTTTAGATATAGTAAGACCGGGCGTTCTTTTTGGAGATGATGTTCAAAAAGTTTACACATATGCAAAAGAAAAAGGGTTTGCAATACCAGCTGTAAATGTGGTTAATACAGATTCTATAAATGGTGTACTAGAAGCTGCAGCAAAAGTTAAATCTCCTGTAATCATACAATTTAGTAATGGTGGAGCATCATACTTTGCAGGGAAAGGTTTAAGTAATGAAAATGAAAAAGCTGCTATTGCTGGTGCTATTGCTGGAGCAAAATATGTACATGCTATAGCAGAAGTATATGGTGTAGCTGTTATCTTACATACTGATCATGCTGCTAAAAAATTACTTCCTTGGATAGATGCTCTTTTAGATGCTGGTGAAAGATACTACAAACATGTTGGAAAACCTCTTTTTTCGTCACATATGCTTGATCTTTCAGAGGAGACTTTAGAAGAAAACATCTCTACATGTAAAGCTTATTTACAAAGAATGTCAAAAATAGAGATGAGTATAGAGATAGAACTTGGCTGTACTGGTGGGGAAGAGGATGGTGTTGATAACACAGAGATGGATAATTCACTTCTTTATACACAACCAGAAGATGTATGTTTAGCGTACGAAGTTTTAAGTGAAGTTTCACCTCATTTTACTATTGCCGCTTCATTTGGAAATGTACATGGTGTATATAAACCAGGAAATGTTACTCTAACGCCAAAAATCCTTGATAATTCTCAAAAATTTATCAATAAAAAACATAAAACAGAAGAAAAACCTGTAAATTTTGTTTTTCATGGAGGTTCAGGTTCACTTCCTTCTGAAATAGAAGAAGCGATAAGTTATGGTGTCATAAAAATGAATATAGATACAGATACACAATGGGCAACATGGAATGGAGTTCGTGAATATGTAGCTAAAAACTATGATTATCTTCAAGGTCAAATAGGAAATCCAGATGGTGAAGACAAACCAAATAAAAAATATTATGATCCTAGAAAATGGTTACGTGCAGGACAAGTTGGTTTAGTTGAACGTGTTATTGAAGCATTTAAAGATTTAAATGCTTTAAATAGAAACTAAAACTTCTTTAGCAAGCTGTTCTGGTAAGAGTCCAAGAGACTCTTCCACTAATTTTGTATTACCATGAGTTATAAATTCATCTTCATATTCAAAACTTTTTACACTTATATCAACTACCCCTTCATCAGCTAAAAACTCAAGTATAGCACTTCCAACACCACCCATCTTTGCACTATCTGAAAATACAAACCATTTTTTATGATTTTTACTAAGAGATAAAAGCATCTGTGTATCAAGTGGTTTTACAAATCTCAAATCAAGGATACTTACCTCTTCATCTAAAAACTTAGCTGTCTCATAAGCTTTTCCAACGCCATTTCCATAACCTATAAAAAGTATATCTCCTTTTACAGATTTGAGTAATTGTGATTTTGAAAGTTCAAATGGGATAGATTCTAGTAAATCTGTCTCTATAAATGAACCTCTTGGATAACGTAGAGAACAAGGGTGTTGATACTCAGATGCAAAGGCCATAGCCTGATGAAAACTCTTTTCATCTCTTGGAGCAAAAAGTGTCATATTTGGTATAGCTCTTAAAAAACTTATATCAAAAACACCCTGATGTGTCTCCCCATCCTCTCCAACTATACCAGCACGGTCAAGTGCAAAAACAACTGGTAGATCCATCAAACAAGTATCGTGTATAACTTGATCATACCCACGTTGTAAAAATGTAGAGTAGATAGTACAAAACGGTTTAAACCCCTCTTTTGCAAGTGCAGCCATCGATGTTACAGCATGTTGTTCAGCGATAGCAACATCCCAAAATCTTTCTGGATACTTCTGCATCAAAGCACTCATACCAGTACCACTTGGCATAGCAGCTGTAGCACCAACTATCTTGTCATTTTTATCACTTAGAGCCATAAGAGATTCTGTAAAGATTTGTGTAGCACTTTTTGTAGTTGACTTCTTAGATGAGCTTCCACTCCCTATGTCAAATGGACCAACTCCATGCCATTTCTCCTCTTTACCCTCTGCTATCTCATAACCTTTACCTTTTATAGTTTGACAATGTATAATCACTGGTCTACCAAGGTTTTTAGCAGTTGTAAATATCTCTGTAAGTTGAGCTAAGTTATGTCCATCTACAGGACCGATGTAGTCTATCCCCATCTCTTCAAAAAGTATCCCAGGTGTTACAAGCTTAAGGGTTTCTTCCATCCTTTTTGCGATATATCTTGCACTATCTCCAAAGTTATCAACAAAATTTTCAGTATTTTTTTTAAAGCGTTGATAAAAAGGTGATGCCATAGCAGAGGATAATATTCGACTAACAGCACCTATAGGTTTTGCTATACTCATCTCATTATCATTTAGTATGATAACCATTGGGTATTTTCTATCACCTAGCTCATTCAATGCTTCATAAACCATCCCAGCTGTCATACTTCCATCACCTATCATAACAACAGGTACTCTACTATCCTGCTCACCCTTTAAGGCTATAGCCTTTGCTGCACCAACACCTAAAGATATAGATGTAGAACTATGCCCCGCAACAAAGTAATCATCATCACTTTCACTTGGTTTAGTGTATCCACAAAGACCATTAAACTCCCGTAAAGTATCAAAATCTTCCCATCTGTCTGTTAAAAGTTTATGTGCATAAGATTGGTGTGACACATCAAAGATAAATGGATCTTTTTTAGAGTCAAACACCTTGTGCATAGCTACAATAAGTTCTGTCGCACCAAGTGTTGAACTTAAATGCCCACCATTTTTACTTACTACTCTTAATATCTCTTTTCTTATATCTTCACAGACTATCTCTAATTCTTCTACCGTTTTATTTTTTATATTCATATATTCTCTATTCACTTAAAGCTGCTCGCTTTACTCTTTCAAATCTTTTAGCAATTTGTGCATCTATGTTTCCTGCATCACTTATAACAATAACACCACCTTCAGATACTGCACTATCAGATACAATATTGATATGCTCAAGTTTTCCAACATGCTCAGAAATAGCTCCATGATTTGCTGGATTAACTTTTAATATTATTTTTGAAGCACTTTGCAACTCTTTTATCAATTCATCAGACAACACTTTTGCCACCTCATTTGAATTTTCAGATAGTTCAATCTTTATAACCTCTTTAGATATATCTAAAGCTGCTGTTATTAATTCACTTTTTATACCTTCTAAGGCAACTTCATACTCTTTTGCACTACTTTCTAACTTAGCCACAGATGAGGAAAACATATCTAAAGAATTGTTAATATGTTCTTCTATCTCTTTACTTGCCTGTGCTTTTCCAGCTTCAACACCTTGAGCAAAAGATTCCTCTTTTACTTTTTGAAGTTCTTGTTTAAATTCCTCTTCTTTACTCTCTAATTTCATCTGAAGCTTAATAAAATTTGATGACATTTCATCTGTTTTTTGCATTAAAGATTCTATTAAAGATTCTTTAGAAGAATTTGACAATGCACTAGAATCTACACTATCAGTAGCTCTTGCTTTTGGATTGTTTTCTGGTGTATATTGCTGGGTAACATTATTTGAAGATTTTTTATTTTCATCATTTAAATTTCCCATGGCTATAATCTTAAAATTATACTTATCTATATTATGTCTAACCAATTCATCAGATTGTATTACTGTTGCCATATTCTTACTCTATCATCTCTTCAGATGATCCCATCTGTATAGTTCCTGCCTCGGCAAGTCCATTTACAACCTCAACAATTTTTCTCTGAGCTGTTTCAACATCTTTCATTTTAACAGCACCAAGAAATTGCATCTCCTCTTCAAATGCTTCACGAGCTCTTTCAGACATAGCTGAGAAAAATTTCTCTTTCAATTCTTCTGGTGAAGACTTTAATGCCAACATCAAATCAGCCTTATCAACTGCTTTAAGTGTTTCAGTTATAGCTGCTTTATCAAGAGAAACCATATCTTCAAAAGTAAACATCATCTCTTTTATAAGTGTTGCCAACTCTTCATCAACTTGTTCAATATTTGCAAGCGTAGCTTTTGAACTTTTAGCACCAAGTCTATTAAAGACATCTGCAACAGCACGTGGTCCACCAACTTCAACTTTATAAGAAGCAAGAGATTCAAGTTTAGATTCGAGTACAGCTGATACCCTTTTAATAACAGATGGAGATATATCTCCAAGTCTAGCCATACGCATAGCAACTTCACTTCGAAGTTCATCAGGAAAATACTGCAATGTATCTGCAGCTTCTGTAGCATCCATATGTGCTAATATTAGGGCAATAGTTTGTGGATGCTCATTTATAATAAAATCAGAGAGTTGCTGTGGCTTAATTTTACTAAGATATGCAAAATTTTGAGTATTTTGCATACTTTTAGATAATTTATCTAAAACTTTTTTAGCTTCTTCAGCACCAAGTGTTCTATAAAGTAGTTCTCTGGCATATTCCATACCACCAGAAGTAAGATATTGACCAGACTGAAATATAGCATGGAATTCTTCAAGAACAGCTGTTGCAACAGCCCTATCTATAGTGTTGTTTGAAGCGATAAATTTTGATATCTCAGTGATAGAATCAACACTCATAGCTGAAAATATAGCTGCAGTCGTTTCCTCACCAAGCTGTAAGAGCAATATAGCAATTTTTTCTGCCATATTCATCTCATCAAAAACAGCTTGTTGTTGTGGAGTTAAATTTGCCATATCTTCTATCCTTTATTATCAGATTTAACAGGGGCTGCACCCTCTTGTTCTTCACTAAGAAGAGCTTGCAAAAGTGAAGCTATCTCTTCAGGAGCTTCTTCTGCCATATTTCTTACTTTATCAAGAATAACTTCATACTTAAGTTCATCTTCATTAAAATTATCTCCAACACCAAGTTGATCCTCAACTTTTTTACGCATTTTTTGAACTTTTTCAACTAAATCTTCATCTTCATCATCTTCAACATCTAACATAGGAGTTTCAAGTTCTTCTTCCTCTTTTGAAACTTCAAGCATTTTATCTGCAAATGGTGAAATAACTTTTTTATATAATACAAGAAGAAGTATAAGTACAAATACATACTTAAATAGTTCTGCAAATGGAGCAAGATATGTCTCACTAAATGATATAACCTGAGTAACACCATCTGGTCCAGAGACAGTTTTACTTCTATCAAATTTAAGATTGACAACACTTACTTGATCACCCCTATTTTCATTCACACCTATAGAACGACTTACTAAAGATTTAAGTGCATCCAAATCTGTTTCAGATAAGGGTGTATATGTCATCTCCTCAGTAGGGTTTCCATCTGTATCAAGCTTTTCTTTGTACTTACCATCTACTACAACAGCTGCTGTTATACGTTTTATTCTAGCAAATTGACTTTTTGTTGTACTTACAGTTTTACCAACCTCATAATTTGTTGTACCTGTATTTTTAGAATATTTTTCATTTATCTCATTACTTTTAAGACCTTGAACTGGGCCGATATTACTAACTGTTCCGGGAACACCACCAACTTGTTTTGCTGATCCACCTTCACGTTTCTCTTCACTTACTTGTTCACTTCTTACTACATTTTCAGGATCGTAACTCTCAGAAGTTGAACTTTTTTGTGAAAAATCAAACTCTATAGTTACTTGAGCAACTACATTATCTCTTCCTCCAACAAAAGGAGATATAACATCTAGTATTTTTGCTTGACGCTTTCTTTCCTCTTTCATCTTATACTTTTGTTGAACAACGGATAGTTCACTCATCTGAACCATCTCATCTTCATCACCTAAAGTATTTCCATCACTACTGACAACCATAACATTTACTGGTAACATCTTTGGAACAGCAAAAGCAACTAAATTTTTTATACCTCTTATCTGTTTTGCTGAAAGAGAATGTCCCTCTTTAAGTTCTATCATTACAGATGCTGTAGGATCTGATTGTTTAGCAACAAAAAGGGTATCTTTAGGTAATGCAAGACTTACAGAAGCACTTTCTATAGGTGAAAGTGCATTAATAGTACGAGATAGTTCCCCTTCCAATGCACGTAAATGTTTTATCTTTTGATCAAAACTAGTAGCTCCAAATTCTTGTTTATCAAAAAGTTCAAAACCAACTCCACCATCTTTTGGAATACCCTGGGCCGCTATGGCGATTCTCTCTTTATAAACATACTGCTTCGGTACTTTTATAATATTATTATCACCAAGTTCATAAGGGATATTTGATTTTTCAAGTTGATCTATAACCTTTGCAGCATCAGATGAAGATAAAGAATCAAAAAGAACTTCATAAGAACTTTTCACATTTTTTTGAGAAGTATACACAACTAAAAAGATTAAAAAAGCAACTATACCAACGATGGCAACAGCTATAATAATCTTTTGTTGTTTTGTTAGTTTTGCATACAAAACTGATAATTGTGAAAAAAGTACCTTAAAGTCCATTAACTTCTCATATTAAAATTTTATAATAACTCTGATGTTAGTTCAAAAAAACGTGTATTTTGTTCTTCTTTGCCAACTGTAACACGAATAGCATTCATGCCATATCCACTAAGATCTCTAACTATCATCCCTTTTTGAAGTAAAAGATTTGATAATTTAGTTGAGTTTTGATTTTCATTTAAACATAATGTTACAAAATTAGTATAACTCTCTATTATATCTATTTTTTGCTCTTTTGCAAACTCTTTATAACGATTCATCTCATCAAAACATGAAGCGATACAATTATTTACAAACTCCTCATCCTGAAGCGCTACAGAGGCTGCTTCTAGTGATAAAGTAGTGATGTTAAATGGTGGTCTTAACTTGTAAAGTTCTTTAATGATTTTAGCTGAGCTAACACCATAACCAACTCTCATTCCACCTAAACCATAAGCTTTTGAAAATGTACCAAGATATATAACATTTTCAAAATTATCAACTAATTCTTTCGGCGTTAATGCTTTTTTAGTATCTTTAAAAGCAGCATATTCCATATATGCACCATCAACTACAACTAAAGTATCTTTATCTATCTTAGATACAAACTCTTTTAAAGCATCAGCATCTATAGCATCACCTGTAGGATTATTAGGCGTACATAAAAAGATAATATCTGGACTTTCTTTTTTATACAACTCATAAAACTCTTCAAGATTATGCTCTTGTGATGTTGTTCTTATAACCTCTGCACCGACATGTTTAGCATATATCTCATACATAGCAAATGTTACAGAGTTTATCAAGATTTTAGAGTTTTCATCAGCCTTTGCGTGAAATATAAACTCTATAACCTGATCACTTCCACTGCCTATTATAATATTTTCATCGTGAACATCAAACTTATAAACCAAAGCATCTTTTAACTTCATCATACTATCATCTGGGTATAGTGCCATATTTGAAACTATATCCGACACAGCTTTTTGAACTTTTAATGAACAACCATAAGGATTTTCATTTGACGCAAGTTTTATAATATCTTTTGGTTCTATACCAAATTCACGAACAACAAGTTCTATGGGTTTACCAGCCTCATATGTTTTTATATTTTCTAATTTTTTATTAAATTTCAATATCATCACCTTTTACATAACTACCTAACCAAGTAACTTCATCCGTATGTTTACTCAACACTTTTTGAACTCTCACCTCATCTATATGACCATAGAAATCTATATAAAACCAATAACCAAAACCACCTTTATCTTTTGATGGCCGAGATTCTATCTTTGAAAGATTTATATTTTCTGAATCAAAATCCTGTAAAAAGTGTACTAAACTACCAGCTTCAACTGCATCTTTTAATCTAACAAGTATAGAAGTTTTATCATGTTCACTAATCTCATTTTTAAAATCACTTAAAATTATAAATCTTGTTGAACTATCATGTTCATCTTCTATATTTTCAAAAAGTGTTGGAACTCCATAAAGTTTTGCAGCTATATGAGCACATATCGCTGCTGCAGATGGGTCTTGTGCGGCCAAGATAGCAGCTTTTGCTGTTGACTCTACTGGAATTTGTTCTATATTTACAAAACCATGCTCATTTAAAAAATCTCTACACTGACCAAAACCTTTATCTTTTGAGTATATCTTAGTTATATCTTCAAGTTTTTGAGCCTTTGTAGCAAATGACATATGTATAGGCATATAAAGTTCAGCTACTATCTTAACACTACTTTTTGACAAAAGGTCAAGTGTTTCGCCAACTATACCATCACGAGAATTCTCAACTGGCACAACACCAAATTTAGCACGTTTAGCTTCAAGTGTTTTAAAAACTGAGTGTATAGAGCTAAGTGAAAGATAGTCACTCATAGCACCAAATCGACTCTCAGCAGCTTGATGGGTAAAACTACCTTCAGGTCCAAGATATGCTATACGCTCTGGAAGTTCAAGGTTTCTTGCAACAGCAAATATCTCTAAAAATATCGCCTCTATCGCCTTATCATTTAAAAGACCATTTTGCTTTTTATTTAGTTCATTTAATCTCTCAAGTATAGCTTTTTCACGCTCAGGTCTGTAGATGGCTCCACCTGTATCGTTTTTTATCTCTCCAACTCTCTCAACAACTCTCATCCTTTTGTTAAGTAGTTCTAAGACTTCATTATCTATCTCATCTATAGCATCTCTACAATCTTGTAATGTTTTCCAATCTGTTTCTTTCATATTTTCTCCAAAATCTCTTGCATATCTTTATATACAAAATCTGGTTTTAAATCATCATTCAGTAATGGCACAATCTCTTTAGCATTTTTATACTTACCACTCGTAACAAAGATAGTTTTCATCCCCATCTCTTTAGCACCACCAAGATCACCCTTTACATCATCACTTATCATCGTTATCTTATTAAATTCTGCAGATATATTTTGTTTTTTCAATCTCACCAACGCTTCTTCATAAAAAGCTTTACTAGGCTTTCCAACAACATTATAACTACAACTAGTAGCAAACTCTAACATTTTAAGAATAGCCCCTACTCCAGGATAACGTTTATCATTCTTTGCATAAATAGATGTTTCATGAAGACCAACAAGCTCTGAACCAGAGAGAATAAAGTCTATCATTTGGGCATATTCTTCTGCTTTAAAATCCTCTTTTATGGCTACAAGGACTGTTTTAGGAATTTTAAAATCAAACTTATAGTCCATCTTTGTTAAAGTATTTAAAAATTCTTGAGCACCATAAGCTGCAACACTATTTTTATCAACTCTTGATTCTAATAACATTAAGGGATCTAAATATTTATCAAAATCAAACTTTAAACCTATAGATTTTAAATACTCATAAAATTGTAATGACTCTTTTTTAGTATTATTTGTAACTATCATGTATGGGATATTATTGGCGTTACACATATCTAAAAATTCTATACTTCCTGATATAGGAGATTTATCTTTATCACTTATAAGAGTACCTTGAACATCTATAAAATACAAAGCTAATCCTCTAAAAACTCTTGCTCTAGTGCAATTAAATCTTCAAATTTTTCACGTCTTCTAATAAGTCTATCTTTAGAATTTTCAATAGCAATTTCTGCACTACGACCACGAGTATTATAATTACTTCCCATACCAAAGCCATATGCTCCTGCACTCTTTACCACTATCAAATCATTATGAGATAATGGAGGCAAAGGATAATCTTTTGCAAAAAAATCTCCACTTTCACAAACGGGACCAACGATATCTACTTCCCTAGTAGGTTCTTTGGAATTTGTTATAGCCTCTATATCATGATATGCATTATAAAGAGATGGACGTAAAAGATCATTCATCGCACCATCAACTACTACAAATTTTTTCTTTCCATTTTGTTTTTCATATAAAACTTTAGATACAAAGTATCCAGCATTTGCAGTTAAAAAACGACCTGGTTCACATAAAATAGTCATATCCAAACCAGTTAAGGTTCCTAAAATTGCTTGAGAATAATCATATGGTGAAATAGTGATTTCATCATCATATTTAATTCCAAGTCCACCACCTATATCAAAAAACTTCAACTCTATATTTAAACCATCAAGTGAACGAACTAAATCTGCTACAATTTCAGCAGACTCACGTATTGGCGTTAGATCTGTTAATTGAGATCCTATATGAAAATGTATACCTACAGGGTCTAAGAAATCAGAATTGTTAGCTTTAATATACATCCTTTTTGCACTACTCAAATCAACACCAAACTTATTATCATGAAGACCTGTTGAGATATAAGGGTGTGTTTTAGGGTCTATATTTGGATTTACTCTTATGCTTATGCGAGATACTTTACCTATCTCTTTTGCTATAAGTTCAACTCTTCCAAGCTCTGCTTCGCTCTCTACATTGATATAAAGGATATCTTTCTCTATAGCTTCACGAATCTCGTCATCACTTTTCCCAACACCAGAAAAAATAATTTTATAAGGTGGTATACCTGCCAAAAATGCGCGTCTAACTTCACCTATAGAAACACAATCCGCACCACTTCCCATCTTAGCAAAATGCTTAACAACACTAAGATTTGAATTTGCCTTTACTGCATACGCTATTATCGACTTTCTACCTTTGAAAGCCTCTTTTAGCTTTTCGTACTGAGATTTCATATAGTCAAAATCATAGACATAAAGTGGAGTTTGATACTTATCTGTAAGTTCTCTAAAATCAATCATAAAAATTCCAAGTTCTTTTTTAAGTGATTTTATCTAAAAAGTGCTTATGAATGTGTTAAGTCGATAAACGATATTTTTTCCACTGTCTAATAGCTACAAGAAGAAGTATAAAAATCGGTACCAAGACACCAACTTCACTAGGTATAGTTTTAGTATTTGACAATTCTATAAGCATAAATAAAACACCCCAAACAAGTAGTGTAGAGATGATAGATGCTGCACTAAACAAAGAAACATTTAAGAATCTGACGCTTATAGGAACAAAGAAAAAGATGATAATTATCAACAATGGTGCAAAAAATGGATAGATAAATATTTTATATAAAGCACCTTTAATACTACTTATATTTATATTTTGAGAATTTAAAAGTACTATAGCATCTATGGCATTTTTAATAGTAAAGTTAACTTTACCCTCATAAACTTGATCTAAAACTTTTGGACGGAATCCCTCTAATATCTTTAAATCTTTCAACTTTTCTGCGCTCATACCAGTTGATGAAAATGTTAAGTCATTAGGCTTTGTTATAATATCTGCTTGTTTTATATTCCAAGCATCATCTCTATAATATGCTACAGAAGCAACAAGAACCTCTTTTAAAGAGTTTTCCTCAATAGTAAACATACGTATACCCTCTGCTTTTTCTTGAAGTGGATACATTCTTGAAAAATATATATATTTTCCTTTATACGTAAAAAAAAGGTCTCTTGTTGGACTTAGATATTGTGAATACTGCCTTATATTACTGGAAAATTCTGCAGCGCGTGCAAATTTAGGTAAAGCATGTAAAGAAATAAATAATACAATAATAACAGTGGAAACAATGACAAATGGTTTTAAAATATCAACTCTCGAATACCCTAGCGAAAAAAATGAAACTAATGCATTTGAACGAATAAGATACATCTTTGTACTTATCATAGCAAAAACCAAACTTATAGGGAGTAATGTATCTATAGCAAAAAAAGATTTATAAACAAGATATATAAGTAAAAGGTTTGCTTTATTCTCAAATGACTGAGCATTTCCCATGTAATCAAAAGAGACCATAAACATAACAAGAGCACCTAAAATAATTAAGAAATATTTCAAATAATGTATAGATATATACTTAAATGCTAACAAGGAGCAGCCTTTTGAGAGAACCTAGAACTTGTATCTTCCATAGAATTACTAAGCAAAAATTCTATAGAATCACAACTTTTTTGTATCCATTCTTCTATATAATTTTGTTGCTCCTGAGAAAAATTACTTAACACATAAGATGAAACTTCACCTTTATATTCAGGCTTTCCAATCCCCATTCTTACTCTTATATACTCACGAGAGATATTCGCATCAATGGATTTTAATCCATTATGACCACCATGTCCACCAGCTTTTTTAAAACGCAGTGCACCAAAAGGCAAATCTAAATCATCATGTATTACAACAACTTCTTCTATTTTATAAAATTTTTTCACTTTAACAACAGAGTCGCCAGAGAGATTCATAAAAGTTTGTGGTTTTAATAAAAAATGATTTTGAAATTTATAACATTCACCTAAAAAAGATGAGGAGGAAACAAAAGTAGCATTAAACCTTTTTATAAGTTCATCTATAACCATAAAACCTATATTATGGCGTGTTCTTTCATAGTTCGGCCCAGGATTTCCTAGTCCGACTATAAGCATGATTATTTCGCTTTAATGATACTTAGTACAGATACACGATCAGCATCTGTGAAAGTTGCATTTTCAAGAGTAGCTATATCACGGATAAGTTTAGAATCTCCAACATCCATCTCAGTTACATCAACATTTATAGTATTTGGAACATTCTCGATAGCTGCTTTAACTCTAAGACGTTTTTTAGCAAGGTGAACTAAACCTTTGTTTTTAAGACCTATTGCATCACCTTGTGGTACAACTGGAACATGATAGTGAGTAACAACGCCAGGTTGTGCTACCATCAAATCAACATGTAAAAGGTTACCTGTAACCGCATGAGACTCATAACCTTGAACAACAACGTTCATCTCTGTTCCACTAACATTTACTGGAAATGCTAAAGTCTCTTTATTACGTACAGTACGGATATATTCATTCATTTTGAATGCAGCATTGATATTTTCAAGACCTTTTCCGTATATATTTGCAATTAGATAACCATCGCGGCGAAGTGCTTTTGTACCCTTCTTACCAGTACTCTCTCTAACTATTCCTTCTAACATGTAGAATCCTTCAATTTAAAATGGTCGCAATTATACCTTTTTATCTTTTAAACTTTACTTTAGATCAAAAATATCATCATCCATTGTCACTTCAGATTTATTTTGTTCATTATTTTGTGTTGAGATACTAGTTGTTTTTCCGCTTGCTAGTCCACTTATTTTTAAAGCCAAATCAGATGCACTTGTCGCATTTTCCATTGCTTTTTCTTTACTTATGACACCATCATTATAAAGATCCAATATAGATTGATCAAAACTTTGAGATTTATAATGTTCTTTGCCATTTTCTATAGCATCTCTTATCTCATAATCTCTATTTTCCATTATAAGTTTTTCAATAAGAGGAGTTCGAACCAGAATCTCCATAGCAGCACGACGACCACCATCAACTGTAGGTATAAGTCTTTGAGATATAACACCTTGTAAAACACCGGCTATTGAAGTTCTAACACGATTTTGTTCATCAGTTGGGAATTGTGCTATTATACGATTTATAGTCTCTTTAGCATCTATAGTATGGAGAGTTGAAAAAACTAAATGCCCTGTATCTGCAGCATGTAATGCTAAATTAATAGTCTCTTTATCCCTCATTTCTCCAACAAGTATGATATCTGGATCTTCACGTAATGCAGCACGAAGAGCAGAACCAAAAGAGAGTGTATCCTGCCCAACTGAACGTTGATTTATAATACAACCTTTATCTTTATGAACAAATTCTATAGGATCTTCTATTGTAATAATGTGTTTTTTCTTATGTAAGTTAAGCTCATTTATAATTGCTGCTAAAGTTGTTGATTTACCACTTCCTGTTACCCCTGTCACCAAAACAAGTCCACGCTCTTTTTTTGTAAAATTTCTTATAACATCTGGTAAATTCAACTCTTCAAATGATGGAATTTTAACAGGTATCACACGAAATACTGCTGAAACACCATCCATTTGAAAAAATATATTTACACGAAATCTATTATTTTCATCAAAAGGATAAACAAGATCAAGCTCTTTTTGTTCAACAAATTCTGCAAATCTTCCTTTAAGCAACTCTTTTGCAAAAGTTAAAGCATCATCTTTTGAAAATATTCCTCCAGAAAATTGAACTATATTACCATTTATTCTAGCTCTAATAACTGAATTAGCCTTTATATGAAGGTCACTACCTCCAACTTCTATCATCTTTTTTAAGTGTAAACGAACTTTTTTAAGCTGTTCAAAAGTTAAATCATTTACATCAAAGTGTTCTTTATTCATAATGACTCCAAAATATCCTTAAATGCTTCTTTAAAAGCAATTAGACCGTCTTCTATTTGTTTATCTAAAACATCTTCAAAATTTATACCAGCATTTTTAATATCATTGAAATGTTTATCAATTTTATCCTGACTTATAGGTAAAGCACTACGTCTACTACCCTCTTGTACATAAGCATATATTGTATCTATAGGTGCTGTATTTACACTATTGTATGCTAGTAGTTTTTCTATATAATAATGGGAAGGTAGTGAATCATCTTTTACCCCTGTACTTGCAAATAAAGTACGACATCCATCAACATTTATCTCTTCTATAGCATTATATATATCTGCACTATTATATATTCCACTAAGCGTCACTTCTATATTTTTTTTACTTAAAATTGTATCTAAAGCTCTATCTACTCTACTAACAAATACGCTTATAACTGTATCTACTTTTTTACCATACTTAGTAATACCTTCTTTAAATGCTTTTGCACAAGATATAGCTTGAGACTTTTTAAATACCAAAGTTGCATTTACAGCTATTCCTTCTGATGTTAAAGTCTTCATAGCTTCATATCCAGCTGTAGTTGCTGGTACTTTTATCATGATATTTTTTCTATTTATTAACTTATAAAGTCTTCTACCCTCTTCTATGGTAGCTTGTGCATCATCGCATAGATATGGATCAACTTCTATACTAACATATCCATCATCATTACTTTCATATAAAGGTTTTAAAATATCTGCCGCTTTTTGTATATCAAAAATAGCAACTGCTTCATATTTTTCTTTTGGTGTTTTATTTACTAGTTTTGAAAGTTGAGAGGCATAGGCTTTAGAAGTTAAGATGGCATTTTTAAATATAGCCGGATTTGATGTTGCTCCATTTATTATTTTATCATCTATAAGTTTTTTAAACTCATTATCAAGATAATCTCTTTCTATAAAATCAGCCCACAATGAAAATTTTAAATCTTTTATATACATATTAACCCCAAATATTTTTTTACATTATAACCAATTTTACAATTTTTTTGGCAAAAGCATCTTAAAGATAACTCCATCTCTCTCGTTATAAACTTCTATAGTTGAACCAAACTGTTTTTGCATAATCATCTGAGACATATACAACCCAAGTCCTGTACCATTTTTACCTTTAGTTGAAAAATATGGTTCGAAAACACGATCAATATACTCTACATTTATACCACCTGCATTATCTCTTATGTATAATTCTATAAATTCATTATTTTCCTGAGTAATTATATTTATCTTTGCATTTTTGATATCTTTTTCTATTAATTCATCAAGAGCATTATTTAATATATTTAACAAAACCTGTATAAGCTCATTCTGATAAGTATCAATAGTATAATTTGATGATACATCAAGAACTATCTCTATCTTTTTTTCTTTTAAACGTGGCTTTATAAAGTTTACACTTTTTTCTATAATATCTTTAACATTGCTTTTTTCAACATCTTTATTTGGTCTAAAATATGTTTGAAAATCATCTATAGTGTCAGATAGATAAACGATAGTATCACTTATATTTTCTAAAGTGTTATCTAAAACTTCATCATCTACCTTTTCACCAAGCATCTTTTTTACTTGTATATTTGAAATACCAAGTGTTACACTTGATAGTGGTTGTCGCCATTGATGGGCTATCATACTTATCATCTCTCCCATAACAGCCTGTTTAGACTGCAATGTAAGTAACTTGTCTTTTTGCACAATAAGAGCTTTCGCTTCTTCCATCTTTTTTTGATAAAAGTATATAATTATACTAATGATAATAAGAACAGATGAAAGATAAGTAACTTGAAACAATGAATAAGAAACATCTATAAAAGGCTGCAAAGGAACTACTATTAACATACTAACCATAAATACGACCCAGTATATTGCATTTTTTTCATTTTGAAAATAAAGTAATATAATAGGATATGTTAAAATCCATATATGTTTTAGCTGAGATGGTTCACTATTATATATTAAAAATAAAAATAAAAAAGTAAATTGTATAGTTTCTATCATAGCAACAATTTTAAAACTTTCTTTATTTTTTCTTAAACTTAAAACAAGAACAAAGTTCATAAAAAGTAATGCTACCTCAACAGGAATAATTCCATGTATATGATTTAATATATTTGTTAATATCCCAATAAGTAAGCCCGTTGATGACAATAAAATAGCTATGTTTACCATTTGAAACTTACTTCTTAAATCATTTTCAAACTCATTAAATGCCCAATTACTTGTAAAAAAATTTTTATTTAACATTTACTATTCACTTTATGGGAGATAAATTTTCTCTAATAACTCTTGATACTCTAAATAAGGATCACTATCTAAAGTAATACCTCCACCACTCTTGTATACAAAACCAGTATCTTTTTTTTCTATAAACCGTATCATAACACCACTATCTAAAGTATTTCCATTATAAACACCAAAAACTCCACTAAAAAAACCCCTATCATAAGATTCTATATCATCTATAATCTTTAAAGTACTTTTCTTTGGCGCCCCACTTATACTTCCAGCTGGTAATAAAGCTTTTAAAATATCTCCAATATGTTCATGCCAATTTTCATCTAAGCTTCCTGTTATATGAGAGCTTACTTGTAAGAGATCTTTTACACCAGCTTGTACTCTTGTAATATATCTAAAATCTTTTACTGCTACAGAATTAGAAACCATAGAGAGATCATTTCTTAAAAGATCAACTATCATTATATGTTCTGCCATCTCTTTTTTATCTTCCAAAAGCCTCATATTGGCGTTAGAAAGAGTTGCATCAATAGTACCTTTCATGGGAAAGGTATGTATAGTAGTACCTTCAATCTGTATAAACTTTTCTGGAGAAAAACATACAAATTTATCTTTAAAACGTAACTTATAATGAGCATTTGCAATAGAATATATCTCTTTTAAATTAAGTGTTGTTTTTATCTTAGTTTCTTGAGTTAAATTTAATATATATGTTTCTCCAGATTCTATCTTTTTGATAACTCTATCAAATTTTTTTTGATAATCGCTAAAAGGTATCTCTATTTTATCTATCTTATGTGGATGTTTTTTTAAAATATAATTTTCTTCTATATTAAATTCTATATCATTTTCATCTAACTGATCTAAGGGAAAAACTTCTAACTTTTCCCCTTTAAAATCACTTATAAACAAGAAAGGTGTTCTAGTTTTACCAAAAGTATTTAACTTTTCATAAGACATATACTACCTATCAGCGATTAATTTTTTAAGTATCGCCATCCTAATACTAACACCATTACTTACTTGATTTAGAACTTTACATCTATCATCAGCTAATAAGGCATCAGTTATATCTATATTTCTATGAACTGGCCCTGGATGAAGAAGTATTATATCTCTATCCCCTATTAATTCTTCTGTTATACAAAAATCACTTGCATAATCTTTTAATGAAGCATAACTTTGAGATGAATGTCTCTCAGTTTGTGTTCTTAAACTCATAATAGCATCAACTTCATCAATAATATCTTTTATATAATGTGTAGTTCTAAGTGAAGTTTTTGGTAAAAAATGTGGAGGAGCTACAAGTATTACTTCCATTCCAAAACGTGTTAAAAGTTCTATATTTGAATTAGCTACACGAGAATTTTTTATATCCCCAACTATAGCTATCTTTTTACCTTCTACACAACCGAAATGATCTTTTAAAGTATATAAATCAAGAAGTGCTTGAGATGGATGAGCATGAGCACCATCACCAGCATTTAATATACTTGCATTTGTATGGTTAGATAAAATCTTTGGTACACCTGCATTTTGATGACGTACTATAATAGCATGAGGTCCCATAGAATCAAGATTCATAGCTGTATCAACAAGGGTTTCACCTTTTTTTGTAGAACTTTTTGTAACATCAAGATGAACTATTTCAGCACCTAACCTTTTTGCAGCGATTTCAAAAGATGACTTAGTTCTAGTTGAATTTTCAAAAAAAAGCGTTATAATTATCTTGTCTTTTAATATCCTATCAAATCTACCATCACTAAATTTTTTCGCATCAAGCAAAATCTTTTCTATCTCATCTTTTGTAAAATCATCAGTACGAATCAAATGTGCCATCTTTTAGTATCCTAAATTTAATTTACAAATTATACAAGACATCACAAACAGTGTCAATATTATCTGATGTTTTCAATACATTAATATCATGATTTATAAAGTATGGTTCACTAAGCATTGCAAAATCTTTATCTTTATCTCTACAATTAAACAACAACATAGCATCAATGCCTCGATTTTGTAAAAGTCCTAAACTGAGCATAGTATCATTTATACATCCTAAAGAGCAATGAGTTACTAACAATGCCTTAGCATTAAAAAAACTGATAAGATCTACCATCATAAAATTACTATCAACTGGAACAAGTAAACCACCTGCACCCTCTATTATAATAATATCACTTATATTTTCTATTTTTTGTATAGCATTATTTAAAATATCAAAATCTATACTTACTCCATTGGACGCTATATATGGTGCAGCTGGAAGCTCATAAGATATAGGAACAATATCATGTATAGTTAAATCATTAAATGCCGGATTTAATTCTTTTAATAATTTAAATATCATATCACCATCTGGATATGTCCCATTTTTCACGCCAGTCTCTATAAGTTTTATAGCTCCAACTTTTATACCTCTAGAAGCATACTCTTGTAAAAGTTTAAGTGTAGTATATGTTTTACCAATATTTGTATTTGTTGCAGTTACAAAGATTCTTTTTTTCATAAAAAAGATTATATCTTGTTTTATATAATAAATATAACTTTAGGAGGGGAAGTTTAAAAAATTTTAAAGACTATTCTCAAAAAAGAGAATAGTCTAATGAAAATATAAAATCTAGTTTTTAGAAGTATCTACTATTTTATTTGCAGAGATCCATGGCATCATTTCACGAAGTTTGTTACCAGTTTTAGTGATTAACATCTCTTTGTCATTAGCACGTTCAGCATTCATACGAGGATAACCTGCTTGACCTTCCAAAATAAAGTCTTTTGCAAATCTACCATCTTGAATCTCTTTTAAGATCTCTTTCATAGCAGCTTTACTCTCTGCATTGATAACACGTTTACCAGAAACATAATCACCATACTCAGCAGTGTTAGAGATAGAGTATCTCATATCAGCAATACCACCCTCAAACATCAAGTCAACAATAAGCTTTAACTCATGTAAACACTCAAAATATGCAAGTTCTGGAGCATAACCAGCTTCAGTTAATGTCTCAAAACCAGCTTGAACTAGTGCGGCTGTACCACCACAAAGCACTGCTTGCTCACCAAAAAGGTCAGTTTCAGTTTCATCTTTGAAAGTTGTTTCGATAATAGCAGTACGACCACCACCTATAGCAGAAGCATAAGAAAGAGCTAATTCTTTTGTAGTTCCTGAAGGATTTTGTCCAACAGCGATAAGATCAGGGATACCACCACCACGAACAAATTCAGAACGTACAGTATGACCTGGTGCTTTTGGAGCAATCATAGTAACATTTATATTAGAAGCTGGCTTGATACGACCATAGTGAATATTAAAACCATGACCAAAAGCAATAGTAGCACCATCTTTTAAGTTCGGAGCTATTTCATTTTCATAAATTTCTGATTGGTTTTCATCTGGAAGAAGAATCATAACAACATCAGCTTTTGCAGTTGCTTCAGCAACACTAAGTACTTCAAAGTTTTTAGCCTCAGCTTTTGCCCAAGAAGATCCACCTTTACGTAAACCAACAACAACTTCAACACCACTATCTCTTAAGTTTTCTGCGTGTGCGTGTCCTTGAGAACCAAAACCTATCATTGCAACTATTTTGCTTTTGATTAGGTCTAAACTAGTGTCTTTATCGTAATAAACATTTAATGCCATTCTAATTCCTTGAGTATATTAAGAACTTTGTCTTAAAAAATTTGTGGCATTATACCCAAGTAATGGTAAAACTTTTATTAGTTTTAACTTAGATGAATTTTTAAATTTATTAATTTAATCTCATACTCTGTATAATACTAATAAATATTTGAGGAGATGATATGAAAAAATTTAATTTATTTAAAGAAATTATCATAGTTAATAAACAAGAGCTGATTAAAGCTATCAATAGTTCTAAAACATTTGGAATTAATATAAAAGGTGAAATTGTTTTTGAACCATATGCAGATAAAGAGATTTTAATTTTTAGTGGAAAATTATTTCCTAAAAATTTAAATGCATTGAACGTATCTAAACAACTCTCTTTACCTGAAATATTTGGTAGAAATTATCAAATTGTAGAAGATGAAGATAGAGTACTTATAAAAGCATTTTCAAATTGGCAAGAGCTTATAAGACTAAATATGCCTCGCGCATCCTATGATGATACTACAGGAGATGGTGTTGATAAGTTTTCAAATCCAGAACTTGAAGATATAGGATGGAAAGCTACTGATTTTGAGATAAACTACAGAGCTATAGTTGAGCACCTTGAAGAGAATTGTGATGGTACGTTACTTTGTATAGAACAAGAGGAACCATCATACCAATTTAGTGGTCTTGGATTTTTTACAGATGATAAAGATACAAAAGAAGTTATGTATAATTATTGCCAAAATATTATTAGAAAGATGATAGAAGAAGATCCTATTTACACTAAAGACAACCTTGATGAAGATGAAGAAGAATCAGCAAAATTTTTCAAAGTTATTTAGTAAAAGCATTAAAAACTTTTTTATTTATCAAAGGTTTAGTATCTATCATAATTAAATTAGGTTCTATAAACGGAGCCAAATGAGATAAAAAATTAAGCAAGGTCATAACTGGGCTTGCATAAAAAAATTTTACCTTATGATTGTAATGCCATAACTGATCAGCATATTGATAAACTTTAAATTTATTATCTCCTATACCATCACTATTCTTATCAAAACCCTCATATCTATCCCAATAATTATATTCAACTATATTTGAAGATTCAAAGTTTTTTCCAGCATCTTTAACAACATCATTTATATTTGAAAATATTTTATTTTTAACAATTGTATTGTCTTTAATTGATGCATGAAAATGAAATGCTTCTCCATTATAAGAAATTTCATTACCTATTATATACCTTTTCATAGCTTTGTCTTTTTCTTGTCCTTGTATATAAAGTGCTTTAGCATTAAAACAAACTTTATTGTTTTTAAATATAAAATTAGAAACAGAGCCTATCATTATTCCAATACCAGCAGCTCCATTTGAACTTAAGATTTTATTATTAATTACCTCTGTATCTTTAGCACCCATAAACATCATAGCAACAGAATTATGTTTATAATAATTAAGACGAAAAGTATTGTTGTTACTTAGTGAAAGATGTGTTGCAAAACGATTTCCAATAAATTTGTTTGATATAAAAAGATTATGATTAGAATAATTTAATGTTACATCTCTTACATTTTCAATCACATTTTCTTTGATAATATTGTGATGTGAATAATATAGTTTAAGAGCATTAGCTCTAAGAGGTAAATCATTTTCCATAGTTGTAATGTAATTATTTTGTATTACAGAGCTATTGACCATATCCATATCTATACCGTACAAAACATTAGATATCTTACAAAAAGAGATTTCACAATTTTGTACTTGCTTCATAGATATCGCTGCATCAATCTGTTGCATATCCATACCACTATCTATAATGTGAAGGTTTTTAAGAACAACATAAGAACTTGTTATAAGGACAACACTACCATTACCTTCACCTTTAATAATAACATCTTTTCCTATACCCTCTATTGTAAGTGGTTTATCAATATAAATATTTCCAGTATAAACTCCATTCTGCAATTTTAATGTAGAATAAGGAGAAGCTGAATTTATGGAC
>Ga0256827_10000224_pt1 | contig 33607 bp, 29 predicted proteins | sample CV84metaG_FD_185977 | JGI IMG/M metagenome (GOLD analysis project Ga0256827, IMG submission 185977) | Hydrothermal vent microbial communities from East Pacific Rise, Pacific Ocean - CV84 | ecosystem: Environmental > Aquatic > Marine > Hydrothermal vents | place: Pacific Ocean: East Pacific Rise...
GATAGTGGGATATTGCTGAATCATTAATAATATAAACATGAACATATTCATTTAATCTAAATCGGACATCATTATCAAACTCAACTTTTATAGGTACATCATTTTGAGATAATTCATTTGCTCCTAGATTTATACCATCTATAGCTGGATAACCTATCCCTGTTATATGAGCTTTATAAAGTTTTTCATCTTTGATTGTTTTTATAATACATGGTGTACCTATATTGATATCAGATACTTTTGTTGATAAAAATTTTAGTAATACAAAAGGCTTTGTATCTGTCTCAACTATCATAATATTATCTGCATAATTTAAAGAATCTCCAATATTTCTACTTATATTATAGACTATACCTTTTGATTTTGACAACATTACGGAATCTTTTACATATCTATTTAGATTTGATATTTTAAGTTTATTTGATTCTATCTCTTTTTTCAGTAATACTATACTGTTTTTAACAGATATAATATGATCTTGATTTTTATTATAATTTTGCTCAAGTGTTAACACATTTTTATTTAAAGTTCTTTTTTGATTTATAATTGAATTATATTCATCTTTATATGACATATATCTATTTTCGATAACTAAAAAATCTTTATATGATAATAACTGCTCGTTATATAGATGTTTAGCTCTATTATATGTCTGCTCTTGAATCACATAATTTTCTTTTATCTGATCTATCTCTTTAATTCTTATGGAGTTCATTTCTGTTAATTTTTCTTGAGAATACTTTTCATACCCTTTTAATATTTTTATATAACTATTTAACTCTTGAGAAAGTTTTTCTTGTGTTTGTTTTAGTATATTTATCTGCTCAAGATAGTCTCTATCTTGCATCTCAAAAAGTATTTGATTTCTATTAATCTTTTCATCTTTTTTTACATATATATTTTTAAGAACCCCATCATAAGGAGCATAATATATTATAGAATTTCCAGCTATAAAACCTGAAGTATCTCTTATAAGTAAAAAATTATAAAAAAAGATTATAGCAACTACACTGAAAAATATAAGACTTATTCCTATATTTAGTATAAACTTTTTATAAAAACTTTTATGAACCTCTTTATGTTCTTTATCACTCATCTGTATAGGTTCTTTTATTGGGGAGGGGACATTACTCATAAAAAGATTACCAGATAGATTATCTACATGATCTATGTTACCATCTATAGCTAATGTTGCATAGTGTCTTATAACTTTTCTATTTTTTTCACTTATTTTTGTTATCTCCATACCACAAACATCTAAGTATAGATTTCTAACAGTAACCTCCATATCTAAAACAATAGAAGCATCTATAGTAGGTAAAATTATTTTTATATTTAAAACATCTCCAACAGATATGTTTTCACTTTCATCATCATTAAACTGAATTTTTAAACCATTCATAGACCAGTCATTGACAATATATGTTTTATTATTAATAATTGCTTGTATAGGTATGGTTATCCTATGACTTTTACGTTTTGAGTTTTCTGCATGTGTTACCGATGAGAACAATGACATCTATTTTTTCTCCAAAACTATTTTTTTTATATCTGCTATATTACTAAGATATGATATTTTAAGTATAATTTTTAAAAGTTCTATCTTTTTCAATAAAATATCATATTTACTATCTAATATATCGCTTTGTGTAGATAAAATCTTTGCATTATAATCAATATGTAAGTTTGGTATATTATATTTTGATATTATTTTATAATCATCTAATTCTTTTGATAAATCATATATAAATTTTTTATCAGTATCTATAAGTAATTGTAACTGATCAAAAGAACTATATAATCTTCCAAAAGAGTTATAAACGAACTGTTTAATAACCTTCTTTTTATATTTTATTGATTCTTTTTGTAATTTATTTAATTCTTTTGTTTCTTGAGATGTATAATTTAAAGGAATATCTACTTGAGCACCAAAAGTATTATACCAACCAACTTCATCCATAGATCTAACACTAGAAAAAACACTTAAAGACACATCATCATAAAAAGATGCATCAACATCTAAAAATCTAGATTTTACAACTTCCAAATTTATATCTAAATTTTGTTCATTTGCTATAGCTTTTATACTATCAATATTAACTAATTTAAAATCTTCAATATATAATAATAATTTATATATATTCTCATCTACTAAAATATCATTTTTTTTCTTATAACTATTCTTTAATGCTTTAAAATTATTTTTTTTATGAATAAGTATATCTACTTCATATTTACTTACAGAACCTATATCCAATAATTTATTATATCTTTTAATAGCATCATCATATATTTTCACAAGATTATCATAATAAAGAACATTTATTTTGGAAAGAATATAGTCAAGTTTTTCTATATTATCATCATAATTATATTTATGTAAATTTATAAGATTTTTATACTCTAAAATCTTTATAAAATTATATGTTTTTTTTAACTCTTTTTCATGTTGATAATATCCATCTTTAAATATATCATACTTTATTTTTACATTAAATTCATAATCTGTATACTCTCTATCAAGATAATTTTGATTTATATACTGATCATATCTTCCCTCTATACCAAATCCAACTATATTTGATCTATTTTTAATCTGATGAAACTGTTGTTCTATACTTTTTTTATATCTTGATATATCTTTTTCCATATCAGTTTTGTGTATAATATTTTTATCTGATATTTTTGGAAGTAAAGTTATTGAAGACAAGTCTATATAGCTATTTTCTTTTGAAATTATTTTGGAAGGAACTATTTTAGAAGAAACTATTTTTTTAACAAAACGACTTTTAAGTGTTGTTCTTACATATGCATTCTTAAATTGTTTTTTATATTTATTTAGATCTTTTATATCAGATATAGAATTATAACAACCACATCTCATAGTATAATAATTACCTATATAAAATATTTTACATTCTCTATTCTCATCTAGATATTTAATCTCTTCTATACCTTTTTTATATTTACTTTTATGTACACTCCAAAGCTCAATTGTATAACACTCATCTGAAGCACCTAAAAATGTAAAAAAAATAGAAACTAAAATTATAATCTTTTTAAACAAAAATGCTCCAGATAATACAAAAAATAAACATTATTTAGTCTATCAGATTTATGATGATTATAAGATTAAATAAAGGATAAAAATTAATATTTTTTATGCAACCTCATGCATCAGATATTTACCCTTATGTGTCTGAGCTATAACATTTTGTTTTATTTTTGTAGATGAAGTTTGAGGGTTATAGCTAACTTGCACAATTTTTGCACCTTTTAATCTTAGATATTTTTCCACTGCAATATTATGAGGTTTATCTCCCCAATCCTCTCCAATTACAAAAACATCAACATCCACTGCTTCACATTGAGTCACATACTCAAGTTTATCATACGATACAACTTCATCTACACATGCTAAAGATTTCAGCATTCTCATTCTTTCTGCCAATGGAATAACAGGTACATTTCTTTTATATGAAGCAACTACTTCATCAGAAGCAACACCAACAACAAACTTATCGCCCAATGTTTTACAGTATTCTAAGAGGTCAAGATGACCAATATGTAACAAGTCAAAAGTACCAACGGTATATACAGTCATGATTTATTTCCTTAAATAAAATTTATTTCATTCATAATACTCTTTTATACTGAAATTTATGCTATACTGAAAAAAGAATTACAAAATACTTAAAAAATAGGAATTTTAATGTCAACATCAAGTACGATACACGAAAAGTTACAACAACCCACTATTTTATCTTATCTTAAAGATATTCCAAACCTTTTATCACTCGCAGGATTAGCTTGTACTATCCTTGCTATCTATTATGCGATCGAAGGTATTTATGCTCTTTCTATGATTGGAATGGTTTGGGCAGTTGCTTTTGACTGGGCTGATGGGCTAGTTGCACGAAGACTTAAAGGAAGAACCCCAACTGATGCAAAGTTTGGTGGGCAACTAGATGTACTTATAGATATTGTCAGTTATGGTGTCACTCCTGCTATTTTACTCTTAAGCTATGGTGATTTTGAACCACTCTATTTAATAGGGGCATTTGTTATGATAGCTTCTGCCGCGATAAGGTTAAGTTACTTTAGCACTTATGGTTTAGCTGGAGGTACAAAATATACAGGATTAGCATTAGACAACAACAGTTTGATTTTAGTCTCTATATTTTTACTAGAGGGTTTTGTGAGTCATGGAGTTTTTACAATTATTTTATATATAAGTGGAGTTACACTTGCTATACTCAATGTTTCAGAGATTAAGACACCAAAACTCTCAGGAAATCCTAGAAATGTTTGGCTTTTAGCTATTTATACTTTAACTATAACTACTATCTATAATTGGAAACTCTTAAGTTAAAAGAACTTAAGAGAGTGAGTAAACAACCTATTTAGGTTGTTTACGAGAGTGACGTTTACGCTCATTTTCTGTTAAGAATTTTTTACGTATACGAATATTTTCTGGAGTAACTTCTAGTAATTCATCATCCTCAATCCACTCTAGTGCTCTCTCTAAAGACATAACACGGTGTGGTACAAGTTTGATAGCTTCATCAGCTCCGCTTGAACGTACATTTGACTGTGCTTTACCTTTGATAGGATTAACAACAAGGTCATTTGAACGTGAATGCTCACCAATAATCATACCTTCATATACTTTAGTCTGAACACCAATATAAAGAACACCACGATCTTGAATACCAAATAATGAAAACGCTAAAGTTTCACCATCAGTCATAGAGACAAGAGCACCATAAGAACGAGACTCAACACCACCACTAAATGGACGGAATTCTAAGAAAGAGTGATTCATTACACCCTCACCTTTTGTATCTGTTAAGAACTGACCTCTAAAACCGATTAATGCACGAGCAGGAATTTCAAATTCAATTCTTTGGAAACCTTGACCCATTGGAAGCATAGATTTCATCTCAGCTTTACGTTTACCAAGACGCTCGATTACTGTACCACCAAGTTCTTCTGGAACATCAATAACAAGATGTTCAAATGGTTCACATTTAACACCCTCTACCTCTTTAACAATAACTTCTGGTCTAGAGATACTAAATTCAAAACCTTCACGACGCATATTTTCAGCAAGTACAGTAATTTGAAGTTCACCACGTCCTGAAACTTTAAACTTACCTTCGCCGATAGTATCAAGTCTCATAGCAACATTTGTACGCATCTCAAATTCTAAACGTTCACGAATTTTATTTGAAGTTACATGTTTACCCTCTTGACCAGCAAGCGGAGAATCATTTACAGCAAAAACAACTGTTAAAGTTGGTTCTTCAATATGCATAGGATCAAGTGCTACAGGATTATTAGCATCTGCAACAGTATCACCAACATCAACAGTTTCCATACCAGCAAATGCTACGATATCACCAGCTTCTGCCTCATCAATCTCCATACGGTTTAGACCATGAAAACCTATAAGTTTAGATATTTTACCTTTAACCATCTCACCATCTGCTTTTGCAAGCATAACATTATCACCTTTTTTAACTGTACCATTAAAGATACGGCTAATACCGATTTTTCCAACATAGTTATCATAATCAAGTGTAAATACTTGTGCTTGAAGTGAATTAGATGCATCACCTTCTGGCTCAGGTACTGATTCTATAATTGTGTCAAAGATACATTTAAAATCTCCACCCTCTTCGTCCATATCTAACTTAGCAATACCATCACGAGCAGCTGCATAAATAATAGGGAAATCTTGTTGTTCATCTGTTGCACCCATATCAGCAAACAGGTCAAACATCTCATCAACAACACGATCTGGTTCAGCTGAAGGTTTATCTATTTTATTGATTACAACAATAGGTTTTTTACCAAGAGCAAGCATCTTTTTAACAACAAACTTAGTTTGTGGCATAACACCCTCATAAGCATCAACAAGAACTAAAACACCATCAACCATCTTAAGAACACGCTCAACTTCTCCACCAAAGTCAGCGTGACCCGGAGTATCGATAATATTAATCTTATAGTCTCCGTAACGTATAGCAGTATTTTTAGATAAAATCGTAATACCACGCTCTTTTTCGATGTCATTGCTATCCATAGCTCTTTCATCATGTTGTTCGTGAGAACCAAATGTACCAGATTGTTCTAGTAGTCCATCAACTAGTGTAGTTTTACCGTGGTCAACGTGAGCGATAACGGCAATATTTCTAATTTTTTGCATTAAGGGTTTCCTTATATTTGGGAAATTTTTCGCGATTATACCCAAATAAATATTATAAACTGGTAAATATACTATCAATAAAGAATTCATAATAAAATAAGTAAAATCTTTTTTAAATAAAAAAATTTATTTTTTCAAATTGCTTACATCTTTTTTATGTCATAATTTCATCTAAATGATAAAATATCCCGAAAAATTAATACCTATCTTTTATAAACTTACTCAAAATAATATAAAACCAATTATAGTTGGTGGATATATTAGAGATTCTATATTAAATATACCATCAAAAGATATCGATGTAGAGTTATATAATATCGCATCACTTGTGATATTAAAAGACTTACTCTCAGAATTTGGTAATTTAAATCAGGTTGGAAAATCTTTTGGTGTTAGCAAATTAAACATTGATAATCTAGAAATAGATTTTTCACTTCCAAGAGAAGATTCTAAAATATCAAATGGTCACAAAGGTTTTAAAATAACCACAAATAAAAATCTTGATTTTAAAACTGCTGCAAGTAGAAGAGATTTTACAATAAATTCTATTGGGTATGATATAAATAAACAAAAAATATTAGATCCTTTTTTTGGTATTAAAGATATCAAATCACGTACACTTAAAGCTGTTAATCTCGATAAATTTGATGAAGATCCACTAAGAGCACTAAGGGCTATACAGTTTTGTGCTAGATTTCAATTGACAGTTGATAAAGAACTTTTAGACAAATTAAGATTTATGTTTAAAACAAAACTTATAACACAATTACCAAAAGAAAGAATCTTTGATGAAATACAAAAACTCCTACTTAAATCAGATAAACCATCAATAGGATTTAAACTTTTAAAAGATATAAATGGATTTTTATTTTTTGATGAATTTAACAATAGTAATTATGAAAATATTTTTTTACAAGTAGATTTTTATAGTTGCATAAAAACTGATATCAAAAAACTTAACCTAATAATTATGCTAACACTTATATCATCAAATCTTGAAAAAAATGTTCAGAATAGTTTTATAAACAAATTGACAAATGATAAAACTATCATTATTGGCGTTAGAGAACTTTTAGCATGTCAAAATTGTATAAATTTTGATAAAGATTTAAAAAATTATGATATTTATAAACTTTCTACAAAAATAAATATCAGATATTTATCTTTATTTTTACAAGCAAAATTTTTAGGGAAAAAAAATCACTTTATCTCAAAACTTATAAAAATATCTATAGATTTAGGTGTTTATGAGAAAAAAGCAAAAGCTTTGATAGAGGGGAAAGATCTTATAAAACTTGGACTCTCTCCATCAAAAGAATTTTCATATATACTTAAAAGATCATATGAAGCACAAATGAAATACGATTTTAGAACAAAAAAAGAAGCTATATCATGGTTAAAAAATAATCTTTAATTTTGACCTAAAATATTCATCTTATTTTTTAGTATAGCTAATTGATTCATCATATTTATACCTTTTTCTAAAGAATCAGTTAATCTTGATTTATATATATCTTTATTTTTTTTATCATATTCATTTATCATAGGCTCATATAAATGTAAAAATTGCTGTATAAGTTCAACTGTTTTAACTGTTAATTTTTTACTAGATGATACAAGTATAACTAGATCAAAAGCTTTCTTTTTTTTAGAATCCATATCATCATCATTGATATATCTTTTTTTTGTTGTTTTATCTTCATTTATAAGCTTTAACATAACTTCATTTAAACCATCTTCAGTTATTGGGAGATTAGATAACTTATCTCTTACATAAGCACGCATATCTGTTAAATTCATATTTGAGATTTTTTCAATTAATTCATCATGGGCTTTATCAGCTTTTGAATCATTTTTATTTCTTCCTAAAATGTTTTTTAGCATTTAAAATTTCCTTTATATTTACATTTTAGAGCTATCAATCTCTATAACGGTGTGAACATTTCCACGTGGTTTAAAATCAGCTATTAATTTTAAATATTTTGGTTTAATTTTATCATTTATCACATTATATATCTCATTGGCAGAATTTTCATGTGATATATGTCTATACATAAATGAATTAATATATAATTTCAAAGCTTTTAACTCAACTACATATTCATCTGGTGTATATTCTATATTTATTTCTGCAAAATCTGGGTACCCACTTCTAGGACAAAGTGCCATAAATTCTGGTAAAGATATTTTTATAATGTAATTATGTTTATGTTCATTTGGCCATATCTCCAAATCTTTTTCTATATCAAACTCTTTTATCTCTTTTTCACCATATTTCATAATCAATTCTCCAATTCTGATAAATATTTACCTTGTATAAAATCTATATTTAACTCTTTAACTATTTTTAAACTATTTTCATTTTCTATATTTTTTATCCATGTTTTAACACCCAATTTATGTGCCATTAGATTGAAACCTTCTATAATATTTTTATATTCTTTCATTTTATTTTCATTTGAATAGTAAGTATCAAATCTTATAATATCTATATCTAATTCACGAAGATATAAAAAACTACTATGAATTGAACCTAATCTGTCTATAGCTATCATTACATTATTATTTTTTAAAGATTTTATTATAGCATTATACTTACTGATATGTGAATAGTACTCATTTTCACTAAGTATAAACATTATATTAATATCCTGATATTTTATCAATTCTTTACATTTAGATAAAAATTTATCATTTCTTAGTGAAGTTGGAGAGATATTTATAGCATATGTATCACCTCTATTTTTAGAATATTTTGTAATTATATACTCTAAAGTTACTATATCAAATTCTACGCTAAGACCCAATTTATTGATAACTTTCATGTATGTTTTTGGAAATAAAGGCTTATTTGATAAAGTATTTAATTTTATAAAACACTCTTTAAAAGCAATCTTTTTATCCTCAAAAATATTTTGTGTCATAATAAGAAGATCTCTATTGTTTATAGCTTTTATAACAAGTGATTCTAATTCATTTGGATTTATCTCTTCATCAGTAGAATTTTTTCTAGAATTTCTTACTCTTTTTTGAAGTTCAAATAAATTTTCTATCATATAATCTATATCATTTGAATAACTTGTATCTGTTATAGCACCAGATATTTTTATTTCAATATTATCTATTTTTAATTCACTTGATTTTAAACATAATAGTTCTAAAACTGTTTCATATTTATCTTTTGAACCTTTAAGTCCTATAATAAAGTCTCCACCTTTTATATGACCAAATGGAAAATCTTCTATATCTTGATCTTTAAGATATTTAGCTATCCATTGTGCTACATTTTTTAAAACTTTATCACCATTTTTTATCCCATATTGTATATTTATATCACTCAAATTATCTATACTAATCAATGCTAAAGTATAATCTTTATTATTTTTTAACTCTTTTTTTAAATAATTTAAAAGATATTCTCTTGTAAATGTTTTACTTATATCATCTGTTATTTTTACTCTAAAACCATTGTATATAAGGTAAAAAATAAAATATATACTAAAAGCTAAAAGAAGTATAGACTCTACATAAAAAGATCTTGTTAAAGTTGTATAGTTTGTTATAAGTGTGTGAGATATAAGAGCTATAACAAGGGCAAAGATAGGAAGACCTATCCTTAGAGCAAGTCTAAAACGATACTCCCTCTCCTTTTTTTCAGGTAAAAGCATATTATTGGCGTTAGACGTCTAAATGTTTAACATCTTTAGCATGAGTTTCTATATAATTACGACGAGGTTCAACTTCATCACCCATAAAAAGTGTAAATGCATCACTTGCTACTTCAGCATCTTCTATAGTAACTTGTAAAAGTACACGATTTTCAGGTGTCATTGTAGTTTCCCAAAGTTGATCAGGATTCATCTCACCAAGACCTTTGTAACGCTGAATATAGGCACCTTTTTTAGCATAATCTTTTATATTTTCTAATTCTTGAAGTAGATCATTTTCAAAAGTAAGTTCCCACTCTTGAATCTTTTTATAAACATAATTTGCTTCTGTAAAATGTGGTGCACTAAAAAGATCATCATTTATAAGTAACTCTTCCATACCACCTTTTGTTTGAACAAAAATGTGTATCTCATTTGTTTCTTCATTTATAGTCTTGGTTAATATATTATTTTCTATATTATTTAAAAATTCTTCTATCTTAAGATATAAATCTTTTGCTCCAAGAGAGATAAGATCTGGATTTTCTATAAAATGACGTATAAGATCAACTAAAGAGTATCTTCTTTCAAGTGCATCAAGACTTCCAGCATAATGATCTACCATTTTAAAAAATGCAACTAAATCATTATGTCCAAGAGTTTGATTTTCTAAAGATTCTATTCCATTATCAATTAAAAAATCATTCATCTCTCTGTCATCTTTAAAGTATATCTCTTTTTTACCTTTTTTATAACGATAAAGTGGTGGTTGAGCAAGATATAGATAACCTTTTTCAACTACATCTCTAAAATGACGGAAGAAAAATGTTAAAAGAAGAGTCTGGATATGAGACCCATCAACATCAGCATCGGTCATAATGATAATCTTATGGTAACGAAGTTTCTCTTCATTATACTCTTCACCTATACCACAACCCATAGCTGTTATCATGTTTGTTATCTCATCAGATTTTAATATTTTCTCTAAACGAGCTTTTTCAACATTTAGTATCTTACCTTTTAGTGGTAGTATAGCTTGAAAAACTCTATCACGTCCCATCTTTGCTGAACCTCCAGCAGAATCCCCTTCCACCAGATATAGTTCACATATACTTGCATCTTTACTTTGACAATCGGCAAGTTTACCAGGAAGTGTTCCAACACTCATAGAGTCTTTTCTACGTGTAAGTTCACGAGCTTTTTTAGCAGCTTCACGACCACGAGCAGCCATAAGAGCTTTAGAAACTATAGCTTTAGCTTCTATAGGATTTTCTTCAAAATATTTATTTAAAGCTTCACCTGTTGCTTTTTGTATAAGCGGACGAACATAAGTATTTCCAAGTTTTCCTTTTGTTTGACCTTCAAATTGTGGCTCTGGAACACGAGCAGAAACTATAGCTATAAGTCCCTCTTTAACATCATCACCACTTATTTTTACATCTTTTTCTTTTGCAGCACCATTTTTAGAATTATAGTTTGATATAACTCTTGTTAAACCTGCACGAAATCCAGCTTCATGTGTACCACCATTTGGCGTACGTATATTATTTACAAATGAAGCTAATTTTTCATCATATGCATCGTTATACATTAAAGCTATATCAAATTCTATATCTTCTACTTTTCCACTAAAACTATAAACAGAAGCAACTTGAGTTTTTTTATTCATATCTGTAACATATTGAGCTATACCACCTTCAAAGTGATACTCCTCTTTTTTACCATCTCTTTCATCTATAAATTTTATAGTTATAAATGGATTTAAATATGCAAGTTCTTTAAAACGTTTAGAAAGATAATCATATTCAAAAGTAGTTGTTTCAGTAAATATAGTTGGATCAGCTGCAAATTCTATAGTTGTACCAGTTTTACGAGTAGTTCCTGTAACTTTTAAAGCTTCTTGAGGAATCCCTTCTTTAAAATCTTGTTCATGTATTTCACCATCACGATAAATTGTCATATGTAAATCAGCTGATAAAGCATTTACAACTGAAACACCAACACCATGAAGACCACCAGAAACTTTATAAGTATCTTTATCAAATTTACCACCGGCATGAAGCACAGTTAAAACAACAGTTGCTGCACTCATACCTTCTGTTGGGTGCATATCCGTAGGTATACCACGACCATTATCACTTACTTTACAAGTTCCATTTTTAGTAAGTATTACTGTAATTGTGTCACAGTAACCTGCCATAGCTTCATCTATAGAGTTATCTATAACTTCATAAACAAGATGATGTAAACCACGGTGACCTGTGTCACCAATATACATACCTGGTCTTTTTCTAACAGCTTCAAGTCCTTTTAGGACTTTGATATTACTAGCACCGTAATTTTGTTCCATTAATAGCTCCTAACTTATATAACTATCGGCATTACAACCGTTTTAAAGTTTTCATCATTTAAAATAAAAGGTAAATTACCTTCATTTAATCCTATTGTAAATTCAGAATTATTTATAGAATTTAAAAAATCAAGTAAATATTTAGAATTTATAGCTAAAGAAAAAGGTTCATTAAATCCTGTTTTATAACCTATTTCTGTTTTTGCTTCTATATTGTCATCACTCAAACTTTCAAAAGTTATGACATCATTTAAAAATGTAATTTTTATATCTGTTGAGATAGTTGTTATTTGTTTTATAGAGTCTATCATAATAGCTTTTGGTAATATTAAGCTATGTGTTATCTCTTTTGGAATTATTCTTGAATAATCAGGAAATTTTCCATTTATAAGTTTTGTAAAAAAGGTATATTGTTCTGAATGTATAATAAGATTTGTATCATCATAGTAGAGTTCAATATTATCAAAAAATAGTTTTTGTATTTCAACTATAGCTTTTTTAGGAATAATTATGGATAATTCATTTTCACTATTATTATTTATATTTACAACTGCCAAACGTCTTGTGTCAGTTGATGCAAAATTTATAAAATCATGAGATATATCTATTAATGCACCATTTAATTCAAATTTTGGATTATTTGTATCTATAGATGGTGTTATTTTTTTAAGTGATTCTATAAGAGTATGAGAGTCTATAGTTATTCTTGATTTATTTTCATAAGATGGAAATTCAGGAAATTCATTGTAAGAAAATGTTGGTAATTTAAAATTTGAATGATCTTGAGAAATATGTAAAGTATCATTTTTAACTTCTAAATTTATATCTCCATCTTTTAGGATTCTAACTATATCTAAAAATTTTTTACCATTAGCAGTGATACTACCATCTTGTATAATATTGATATTTGAAGTATTTACATTAAAACCTATCTCATAATCAGTAGCTTTTAATGTCAAATTATTGTTAGATGCATTTAAATATACATGAGATGTTATTTGAGAAGTATCTTTCTTTTCTAAGAAAGGTTGAGCATGTATAAGCATGTTTTCCAATATTGATTTAGCTATGTTAATTATCATAATTGAATTTCCTATATTATTATATAATTTTAGTACGTAGTAGTAGGTACATGTGAATATGTGAAAAACGTATTTAAAGTCCTTAACTGCTACTTTTTGTGATGTGACTAAGCTCTATAGATAGATTCACATCTATTCACTTTTATAATTATATCTTTTTTTTAATCGTTTTTTAACTGTTTGTAGTTATTTTGTTTGTTAACTCGTCTATTTTTAGTTTAAAATCTTCATCTTTTTCTATAAGTTCATTGATTTTTCTTATAGTATGGCTTATAGCTGTATGATCTTTCATACCAAAATATTGAGCAAGTTGAGGCATAGTACTTTGTGTAAGTTCACGACATATATAGATACTTATTCTTCTAGCATAAACTATATTTTTACTTCTACCTTTTGAGCGTATTTCACTTGGTTTTATATTTAAATCTTTTGCAACTACTTGTGTTATGGTATCCATTGTAAGATTTTCGCGATTTTCTTTCATTTGATCTTTAAGTACATTTTTTGTAAATGCAAGATCTATATCTATATGCATAAGTTGAGAATAAGCATGAAGTTTTGATAAAATTCCTTCTATTTCACGAACATTACTTTCTATAACAGTTGCTATATAATTTATGATATCTTTTGAAAGTACAACTTTATTTATTTCACATTTTTTCTTGATGATGGCTATTTTTGTTTCAAGTTCAGGTGGTTGTATATCTGCAACTAAACCCCATTCAAAGCGGCTTTGTAATCTTGCTTCAAGTCCACCTATCTTTTTTGGATGTTTATCTGCAGTAAATATTATCTGTTTTCCATCACCCTTTAAGGCTTCAAAAGTATGAAAAAATTCTTCCTGTATAGCTTCTTTATTGGATAAAAATTGTATATCATCTATAAGTAAAACATCACATTTACGATATTTTTCACGAAATCTTTCCATGGTATTATTTCTTATACTTCTTGTAAAATCATTTAAAAATTGTTCAACTGTAGTATATATAACTACTTTTCCCTCATTTTGAAATACATTTCCTGCTGCTTGCATAAGGTGTGTCTTTCCAAGACCAACCCCACCATATATAAAAAGTGGATTATATACATTTCCTGCATTTTCACTTACACTTTTTACAGCTGCATATGCAAATTGATTTGAGCCACCAACCATAAAATTGGAAAAAGAGTGTGATGGATTTAAAAGAGAATTACCTTGTTTTACTTCGTTATTTATTTTCATCTTTTTACTTTTTATCGCACTTTTAAGAGTTATCTCTACTATAACTTTTTCATCAAATTTTACTTCAAAAAGATGAGCTATTTTTTCACTGTATTTTTTTTTGATCCAGTTTACAACAAGAGCATTTGGTGCATAAAAAACTGCAAGACCATTTATAGATTTTTTTGGATCATAAGTTAGATGTCTAATATATCTGTTATATTCAACTTCACTTATCTCCTCTTTTAGAGTTTCTAAAACCTTTATTCCGTTATTCACATAAATTCCTAAATAATTATTTATATGTGAATAATAATCAATTTTTGCATAAAAAAGGGTTAAAGATATGTGAATAACTGAAATTCAATTATGTGAATAAATGATTTTGGTATAATTTTTAAAATTTTAGAATGGATATTTGATGATAGATAAAAAAGAGATTATAAAAGCTTATAATTTTAGACATGCGTGTAAGATATTTGATAAATCAAAAAAAATTAGTGATGATGATTTTTCAACTATTTTAGAAGTTGCAAGATTATCTCCAAGTTCTTTTGGTTTTGAACCTTGGAAGTTTTTAATAGTTCAAAATATAAATCTTCGTGAGAAATTAAAAGAAGTTGTATGGGGAGCTCAAAATACTCTTCCAACAGCTAGTCATTTTGTTATAATTTTGGCAAAAAAACAAAAACTTATGAAATATGATAGTAAATATATAACTCATATGATGAAAGATATACATCATCTTAATGAAGAGGTTATAAAAGTTCGTTATCAATTTTATAAAAATTTTCAAGAAAAAGATTTTAATCTTTTAGAAACTCCAAGGGCAACATTTGACTGGGCATCAAAACAAACATATATAGCTTTAGCAAATATGATGAGTACAGCTGCTATGTTAAAGATAGATAGTTGTCCTATTGAGGGTTTCAAAGCTAAAGAATTAGAAGATATAATGAAAGATAAATTTTCTATAGATACAGATATATATGGAGTTTCTGTTATGGTTGCTTTTGGTTATAGATTAGATGAACAAAAAATTAAAACTCGTCAAAAATTAGATGAGATAGTAGAGTGGTATAATTAATTGACTATTTTAGGAATAGACCCAGGAACAAGAAATATGGGATTTGCTCTTATAACACTTGAAAGGGGTAAAATATCACTTAAAGAAGCTGGACTTATCAAAATGAAAGCTGAAGATTTACAGTTTCAAATTCCACAAATGGTTGAAGGTTTAGATAGAATATTTTCAAATCATGTTGTAGATGAAATTGCTATGGAAGATATATTTTATGCACATAATCCTGCAACAACTATAAAATTAGCTCAATTTAGAGGTGCTATTATGTTAAAACTTCTTCAAGAGTTTGGTCAGTTTAATGAGTACACAGCTTTACAAGTAAAAAAAGCATTGACTGGTAAAGCTAAAGCTTCAAAAGAACAAGTTGCTTTTATGGTTAAAAGACTTTTAGGGATAAAAAAAGAGATTAAACCACTTGATATAAGTGATGCTATGGCTGTTGCTATTACACATTCTCAAAGAGTTAAGTTAAGTAAAGGGAGTAAAAGTTGAAAAATATTTTGATATCTTTATGTTTAGTAAGTTCACTTTATGCTGGGATAAGTATAGAAAAAGCTTGGGGTGAAGTTGAACTTAAAAATAGTGGGGTAAAAGCTGATATAAATGATGTAAAACGTGCAAAATTAAAACAAGAATCTGCTAAATCTATGTATCTGCCATCTATCTCTTTATCTGGTAGTTATACACATTTAAGTGAACCTATAAAGATAGAGGATGAGTTAACACTTCCTATAAGTAATGTTGCACTTCCAATAGAGATAGATTTGTCTAAACAAGATACATTTTTGGCAAATTTAAATCTTTTATGGCCATTATATACTGGTGGTAAAATAGATGCTGCACAAGATATATATGCAGCTGAAGTTAGTGAAGCAAAAGCAAAAAAAGAGATGAAAAAAGATACAGAATTTTTAAAGCTTGTGAAATATTATTATGGTGTTGTAGTTGCAAAATCTTTATATGAAACAAGATTTGAAGCACAAAAAGCTTTATCTTTACATTATGAAAATGCAAAAAGATTAAAAGAACAAGGTCAAATAGCAAGTGTTGAACTTTTAAATGCTCAAGTTAAATACGATGCAGCAAAGATAGAGACTACAAAGGCAAAACATAAGTTAGATATAGCTTCATCAGCATTAAATCTTTTAATAAAATCTTCTCTAACGCCAATATCTAAACTTTTTGTAAATAGTAATCTTAGAGATGAAAGTTATTATAAAAATGAAACAAAAGAGAATTATCAAGGATTAAAAATACTTGATGCTAAACAAAGACAAAGTGATTCTTTGATTAGTATAAAAAAAGCTGCATGGCATCCTAAAGTTATTGGTTATGCTAATTATAATATTTATAAAGATGACTCAATACTTATGCAAACACTTCCAAAATGGGTTGCAGGTGTAAGGGTGAGTATAGATATACTTAAGAGAAAAGATAGATCTCAAGAGATAGAGATAGCAAAACTTTTAAATTCTAAAGTTAAACATTTAAAAGATGAAGCTATAGAAAATTTATCTTTATTAGTTGAAAAAACTTATAAAGAGATGTTATCTAGTTATGAAGAGTTTAATTCACTTAGCTCATCATTGGCGTTAGCAAAAGAAAACTATAGACTTAGAAATATATCTTTTAATGAGGGATTATCAACTTCTGTAGAGCTTGTAGATGCAGAGATGTTTTTAATGGGTGCTAGGACTAAAAGGTTAAATGCAGCATATAGTTTTGTACAAAAGCTTTCACAACTAAGTGTGTTAAGTGGAGATAGAGATATGTTTTTTGAAATAGAAAAAATGTCAGAGGGGATAGAATGAGTAAAAAAAGTTCAAATGGTTTAGTAATAATAGTTCTTACTTTGGTATTGGCGTTAGTGTTATGGGTTAGTTATACATTTTATAAAGCTTATCAGCCAAAGCCTATAGTTTTACAAGGTGAAATAGATGCTCAAAGTTATTCTATATCTTCTAAACTTCCAGGTCGTATATCTGAAATTTTTGTTAAAAAAGGTCAAAATGTAGATATAGGAGATAAAGTATTTAGTATATCTTCTCCTGAAGTTGAAGCAAAATTAAAACAGGCAGAAGCTGCAAAAGCTGCTGCTGGAGCACAAAAATCAAAGGCAGATAATGGTGCAAGAAAGCAGCAAATTCGTGCGGCACATGATCAATGGCAAAAAGCAAAAGCTGCTGAGGAACTTATGAAAGCAACTTACAAAAGGATAGAAACACTTTATAAGCAAGGTGTTATATCTGAGCAAAAAAGAGATGAAGTTTATACAAAGTATAAAGCTTCAAAACTTACTTCTAGTGCTGCAAAACAACTTTATGATATGACAAAAGAGGGAGCAAGAAAAGAGACAAAAGAAGCTGCTTCTGCACAAGAAAGAGTTTATGCAGGTAAGGTTGATGAGGTTCAATCATACGTAAAAGAAACACTTCAAAAGGCTTATCATAAAGGTGAAGTATCCCAAGTTTTAATCCATTCTGGAGAGTTGGCACCTACAGGTTTTCCAGTTGTTAGTATAGTTGATATTGATGATTCTTGGGCAAAATTTGCAGTTAGAGAAGATTATTTAAAAAAATTTAAAAAAGATAAGATATTTAAAGTAAAAATACCAGCTATAAGTGATAAAACTTATGAATTTAAAGTGACAAATATAGCAGTTATGGGTGATTTTGCTACTTGGAAAGCAACAGAGAGTGGAAAAGGTTTTGATATGAAAAGTTTTGAAGTTGAATTGAGATCTATAAAACCTATAAAAGATTTAAGAGTTGGAATGAGTGTTTTACTCGAACTGTGATGTTTAAAGCTTTTAATGATGCATTTTTATATGAGTTAAATGAGATAAGAAACTCTTTTTATAAGTTGTCTCTTATAACTATTTTTCCCATATTAAGTTTTATATTTATAATAGCTATATTTGACAAAGGTGTAGCCTCAAATTTACCTATATGTGTTGTTGATAATGATCATAGTAAATTATCAAGAAATTTACTTTTTAATATAAATTCAAATGAGACATTAAATATAAAAAAAGTTGCTCAAGATGAAAAAGAGGCTATAAAATATATAAAATCTTCTGAAGTTTATGCAATAGTTGTTATACCAAGTCATTTTCAAAAAGATATATTAAATCATAAAGAGACAAAAGTAACTGCTCTTTTGAATACACAATATATACTTATAGGTAAAATTATAAAAGCTGCTTTGTTTAGTGTTATATCATCATCTTCTGCCCAGATAGAGTTTGTTAAAAGTTTACAGTCTACACAAAATATAGATATAAGTATGGCTATGATAGTTCCTATAAAGATGCAAGTTAATTCATTTTTTAATACATATAAAAATTATTTTTTATTTTTAGTTTCAGCACTTTTACCATCTATTTGGCAAATATTTATAGTTATAACAACTATAGTTAGTTTTGGTACTCTTTTTAAAGCTAAAAAAGATAAAGATTTTTTTGACTCAAAATATATAGAAGCTAAAATTATTGGTAAATTATTGCCATATACTTTTGCTTTTATGATTTTGGGAATACTTTATATTCTTTATATATACGGTGTTAGAGGTTGGATTTTTGAGGGTTCTTTAGCTATTTTATTTTTTGCTATGTTCTTGAGTGTTATAGCATATCAGGCTATAGCACTTGGTTTGTTTGTTACTGGATTTGATTATGCAAGAACTCTTAGTTTAGGTGCTGTTTATACGGCTCCAGCTTTTGCTTTTTTAGGGGTGACATTTCCGGTGTATAGTATGAATTTATTTGCCACATTTTGGAGAGATATGTTACCTGTATCTTATCTAGTTGAGATACAGATTTCACAGGCAAATTATGGTGCTCCTGTATATTATGAATTAGATAGATTATTTTATATATTTTTATTTTGGTTAGTTTTTATCCCTGTTTTTATAAGATTTAGAATGAGGTACTCTAAATGAATTTTTTTGATGTACTAAAGGGTGAAATAAGGTTGGTATTTACTGATATCGCTATAGTTTTAACTATCATAGGTGGGGTGTTGTTATACTCTTTTTTATATCCTCAACCGTATGTAAAACAGAGTGTTAGTGAATTAAGTGTTAGTATTGTTGATCTTGATAAAAGTGATGTATCAAGAAGTTTGTCTTTTTCCATAGATTCAACGCCTCAAATATCTGTTAATAGACATGATTTAAGTAAAAAAGATGCACTTGAGGCTATAGTGTCACAAGAAGTAAAGGGTGTTATTATAATTCCAGCACATTTTAAGAGAGATTTGATGCTTGGTAAAAGTCCAACTATAGTTGTCGGAGTAGATAATAGTTACTTTTTGATATTTGGAGCTGTATTAGAGGGTGCTATGAAATCTATAATGACACAAAGTGCAGGTATAAAAGTTGTATCTTTACTTAAAAAGTCTATCCCCATACAAAGTGCTAAAAAAATATATTCTCCATATACTTTAAATGAGATAAATCTTTTTAATAAAGATAATAGTTATACTCAATATGTTATACCTGCTGTGTTTATACTTATACTACAACAAACAATGTTGATAGGACTTGGTATACTTGGGGGGTCTATAAATGAAAGGGTAAGTATTGGCGTTAGAGGCTATTATAATGATGCTAAAGTATGGCAAATGATATTAAGTAGAGTTATTATTTTTGGTGGCATATTTTTTATACATATGATGTTTTATTTTGGATTTTCATTTAGTTTTTTTAGTGTAACTCATATAGCAAATATAACTAATTTAGTAGTGTTTGGTATAGTATTTTTATCTGCTGTATTGGCGTTAGGTGTTTTTTTGGGAGCTTTGTTTAATACTCGTGAGATAGCAACACCAGCAGTACTCTTTTCATCTTTACCTTTAGTGTTTAGCGTTGGATTTATCTGGCCATTAGAAGCTATTCCTGAATTTGTAAAAGTATTATCTTGGTTATCGCCATCAACACCAGCTATAGATGGCTTTTTAAAATTAAATCAAATGGGTGCAAAATTATCTTTAGTTATAGATAATTTTGAGTTATTATTGGCTCAGATTGTTGTATATAGTGTTTTAGCTTATATAGTTATTCATCATCGCGTTCATAAACAAAGTTAGTTTCTTTTTTAGTGTTATTTTTATCTTTACTTGTTTTATCAGGTCTTGTATCTATAAAAGGACCATTATAAAATAGACTATCCTCTTCAAGTCCTATAGTCATGTTTGAACATGATATAAATAGTAATGATATAAGTGGTATAAAAATTATTTTATTCATAAACATCCTTAATGATTTAGAGGATAAATTGTATCATAATCTTGAATAAATTAATAATTTTAAGGTATCATATATTAATCTAAAAAAAGGTGTATTTTATGAGTGAATTTAAAAATGTAACTGTTATTAAAGCTGCAAATATTTATTATGATGGAAAAGTAAGTAGTAGAACTGTAAAGTTTGAAGATGGCACTATAAAATCTCTTGGTATCATGCTTCCTGGTGAATATACTTTTGGTACAAATGAAGCAGAGATTATGGAAATTCTTAGTGGTGAACTTGATATAAAGTTGCCAAATGAAGAATGGAAAACTTTAAATACTCCAGAAACTTTTAATGTTCCTGCAAATTCATCTTTTGATCTAAAGATTAAAAGTGTTACTGATTATTGTTGTTCTTATATAAAATAGTATGAAAACAAATAATAATTTTCATATCCTTATAGTTGATGATGAAAAGTTTAACATAGAATTGGCGGCTGTATATCTTAAGGAAGATGGATACTCTTTATCTTTTGCTTTAAATGCTCAAGCAGCACTTCAAAGTGTTTCTAAAAAAGATATAGATTTGATACTTTTGGATATAAATATGCCAAAAGTAGATGGTTTTGAAGTGTGTAAGATGTTAAAGGGTGATGCTAAAACAAAAGATATACCTGTTATATTTTTAACAGCACAAACAGATATAGAGTATATATCTAAAGCTTTTGAAGTTGGTGGTGTTGATTATATATCTAAGCCTTTTAATGGTATAGAGTTAAAAATAAGAGTAAAAACTCATCTTAAAAATGTTGCATATTTAGAAGAGATAAAACATAAACAATCTAAATTAGCACAGATAAGTATAACAGATCCACTAACAAAACTATATAATTCTTTATATTTTGATTCACAGATAAAAGAGTTTCAAAATAGGGATGAAGATTTTTGGTTTATATATATAAAACTTGAAAGATTTGATAAGATAAATCAAGTTTATGGATTTTATGGTGCAAATAAAATTATAAGACTTTTTTCAAAACTACTTGAAAGTATTAGTTTTAAAAATGCAAAAGTTTCCAAGCTTTATAGTGTTAGTTTTGGAATATTGGTTAAAGACTATGATAAAGAACTTATCAAAAAGTTATATGAATCTATAGTTTTAGCTGTTTCAAAAGATAAAAACTTATCTAAAATGCTTAGTTTTAAGGCAGTTTTTTACAATTCAAATGGTAATCAACTTCAAATTCAAGAGATATATAAAAAACTTGAAGCTGCTATGCATAAACTTAATGAAAATGAAAGAGATAGATTCTTATTTATTCAATAAGTCTATCTGTTTTACTAAGTTTTCTAGGTGATATATGAGAGTTTCACGGTTTGTTTGGTGTTCTTCTTCATCCCATTTTTCTACCTCTTGTTCATAGTTTATAACGAGCGTATAGAGTAGTTTAAATCTAAGATTACCAGATATACCTTTTATAGTGTGTGCTAGATGTTGATCTATATTGTTGTTTTGGAGAGTTTTTAACATCTCTTTCGCACTTGATGCAAAACTATTTAATAATTTTAAAATTATATCTTTATTTTTTATAGAAAGGTTTTTAGATACCTCTTCTATGTTTATAATATCAACTTCTATATGTTTAGCTTTAATCTCTTTTTTTAGATATGTTGATAAAATTCTATCTAGTTCTGTATGAACAACTGGTTTATTTAATGTATCATCTACTCCAGCTTCTATAAATTTTTCTTTATCTTTTTCTATAACATTTGCTGAGAGAGAAACTATAGGTTTTGTATAGTTGTTTTTTCTCAATATTTTAATAGTGCTTATCCCATCAAGAATAGGCATATTGATATCCATAAGTATAAGGTCATAGTTGTTATTTTTCTCCACCATATCAAGAGCTTCTTGTCCATTATTAGCTATCTCATAGTTTAAGCCTCTCTCCTCTAACATTATAGATATTAGCATTTGATTTGTCTGATTATCTTCTGCTACTAAAATATTTCCATGATATTGATTATTTGTAGTGTATTGATCTTTATCATTTATATTACAAATACTTTGTTGAGTTGAAAAAGATATTAGTTTATCAAATATAGCTGAACCAGTCATAGGTTGTTCAATAAGATTAAATCTAGGATGCGAACAGTTAAAATTATCTTCAATTCCTTCAATATAAAGTAGTTGAAGTTTTTGATATGAATCTAGAATATTTTCACATTTTTCTTTATCAAATAATTTTGCACAAATGATAAGAATATCTATATCTTCTTTAATATCATCTAGTGTATAAATTTCTTCATAATGACACTTCCATTTTCTTAGATATGTTGAAATGTTTTCATTGATAGTACAGATATTTTTATCTTCAGAATAAAGTATATTTATCTTTAAATCATTTGTAGCTGCTGTTTTTTCAAGAGCTTTTTTGGAATCTGTTATAGGTAATTCTATATCAAAATAAAATTTACTACCTTTTCCAACTTCACTTTCTACTTTTATATTTGATCCCATCATATTTATATATCTATTGGATATAGCAAGACCAAGACCAGTTCCTCCAAATTCTCTACTTATAGAGTTGTCAGCTTGAGAAAATGCTTTAAATATAGTTGGAAGTTTCTCTTTTGCTATACCTATACCACTATCTTTTACACTAAAATGTAATGTTGCAAGATTTCCAATTATCTTTTTTAGTGATACATTTACAGTAACAGAACCATTTTCTGGAGTAAATTTCATAGCATTACTTATCAAGTTATTTATAACTTGTTTGATTCTTTGTATATCACATTTTAATTCTTTTGGCATATTTGGATCTATATAAGTGTAGTACTCTATGTGATTTGATTTTGATAATGATGCAAAAGTTGAAACAGCTGCTTCCATCTCTTCAAAAATATTTGAATTAGTTTCATATAAAGATAATTCTCCACTTTCTATCTTTGAAAAATCAAGTATATCGTTTACTACATTTAATAGTGTTTGACCACTTTTATGGATTATATCTATGTATCTTGAAGTGTCTTTATCCAAATCTTTTTTAGATAAAATATCTGTAAAACCAAGTATACCATTTAGTGGAGTTCGTATTTCATGTGACATATTTGATAAGAACATAGATTTTGCTTGTTCTGATGAATGAGCTTTTATAAGTGCATCTTCTAGTGTTGTTATATCGTATAAGTTTATGATGTAATCATCATCTATTTTTTTAATTACAATTGTAAAAGTATGAATACTTCCATCTTTTATTTTCATTTTTACTTTAAAGTCTGTATTATTTTCACTATTTGCTATTACTTCTAACCAGTTTGGATCATCTTTTTGGTTGATATATCCCTCTTCTCTAAGGAAAAGTTCACATAAACACTTGTGTTTGCTTTTAAATTCTTCAAAATTTTCATAATCAAAATAATCAAAAAGTTTTTTATTTACATATTGCATACCTTTTGTTTTTGAAGCGTGTATAACTATACCCTCTTGATTGTCGAAAATAGCCTTTATAAGTCTTTCTTTTTCTTGAACACGTTTTTTAGATTGCATCTGTTTTGTTATATCTTGTCTTATAGCTATAAATTCGGTTATATTATGATATTTGTCTAATATAGGCATAATTGTAGCTTCTATATAGTATATAGAGCCATCTTTGGCCTTATTTGATAAAGAACCTCTCCAAACTTTCCCCTCTTCTATCGTTTTCCACATCTTTTTAAAGACAAATGCAGATACATTTGGATCTCTGACTATATTGTGATTTTTACCTATTAGTTCATCTTTACTGTAACCACTAACATTACAAAAGTTATCATTAACATATGTGATAATACCTTTAAGATCTGTTTTAGATACTAATGATGTTTTATCAACTACATTTTTGTATTGGTTTAATAATTCGATATTTTCATTTAGTTCTTGAGATGTTTGTTCTATAAAGTGAGTAAGTGCATTAAATGTAATCCTATCAAGGTTATTGTCTTGAAGTTTATTTGTATTTTTAGCTTTTTTTAGCTTCTTTTTGCCTTCAGATAGTATCAATATGGTGGTTGTACAGTTTAAAAGTGCATTATTGGCGTTAGTGCTATAATATTCTCCATATGTAAAAAAACCTGCTGTTGGTGCTATCTCTTCAAAAGAGGCAAATTCATGTTCTAATGTTTTTCCAAGTAATGTTTTTCTAGCTATACATGAATATATAAAAATTGCTTCAGCAGGATTTTTACGCATTTCTTTACCAATATTTTTTGATCCACTTACAACTGCTGATGCATTTGAAAATCCAAATTGTACTATTTGTCCTTTTTTTATAGGTCCTGCAAAGACAAGAGAATCTCCTTCTACAGCGAGAGGAGTTCTAGCAACAGTAGTTTCACCCTCTTTATATAGTAATTGAAAATCTGGTAAGGCTTTGGCGTTATTTTTGAAAATCTCTTCACCTAGATATTTTTGAAATATTTTTACAGCACTAGTGTTATCTATTTTATGAATAATATTGTCATCCACAGATGTGATTGTGAACTCTTTTCCTATTGGTGACCAGTTAAGATTATATCTATTATCAGCAAAAAGTTTTTTTCCACTAAATGATATTGCTACTGTTCCTTTATTATATATATTTTTATCTAAAAATACAAAAGTTCTTTTAAGCTCAAAATTATCACCAGCTAGGCCACCGGCTATTATAATTTCTGGATTTTTATTTTTTATACCTCTTATAAATCCTTCATAGTCTTCTCCACCTAATCCTTCACTTATTACTATAGCAGCTTTTGTGTATTTGGAACATATTGCTTTTGATATCTCTTGACCAGTTTTTTTTGTAGTTTTTTTGATGTATTTTGCGGAAAGTTTTGTTTCTATAAACAAAGATAGACTAATGATATTATTGTTAGAATACATTTTTGCATGAGATATCTCTCCAGCGGTTGTAGTACCTATGATTATTGATTTTGGAAAATCTTGTTTTAATTGTTTTAATATTTTATATATTTTTTTAGTATCTGTTTGTGATGTAAAAACTTGTATAAGTTGAGACTTATACTCTTCTTTTTTAGCTTCTTTTACAGCTAGTTTGTAGTTTTTTTTATCATCATATTCAAAAGTTAAATGTTTCATTTAAGGTAAACCTTGTTTTTATATATATTTGTTGATTTTCTTTTCTAGTATAGCTATATCTATTGGTTTTGAGATAAAGTCATCAAAACCGTGTTTTAATATTTTTTCTTTTTCATTTTCTGAAGTTGATGCCGTAACAGCTATAACAGGTTTTTTATAGTTATGATCTTCTCTTAATATTTTTAAGAGTTCTATGCCATTTATATCTGGCATATTTATATCACTTAAAATTATGTCATATTTGTTTAGATCCAACTCTAGTACGCTTTTTGGTGTTTCAAAAGTATCGATTTTAATATTTGGAAAAACAACAATAAGCATCTCTTGAACAAGCATTCTATTAAGTGCATTATCATCAACAAATAATATACTTATATCTTTATCACTTTGTATTGCTACTTCTTCAAAAGGTAAACAATTTTCATCTTTATAGATGTCTCTAATTTCTAAAAATTTATCTATATTTTTTAAAAATACGTTCATTAATTTTGGATCAAAATGACTGCCGGATTCATTTTTAAGTATCTCTATAACTTTATTAAGGGGCATAGAATCTTTATAACATCTTTTTGCACTAAGAGCATCAAATACATCAGCTATAGCTACTATGCGAGCATATAAATTTATATCTTCTCCAGATTTTCCATTTGGATATCCAGTTCCATCATACTTTTCGTGGTGTTCAAGAGCTATAATTTGCCCAGCTTTTAATATAGGAAACCTATCTGCACCTTCAAGAAGTACGGATCCGAGTTTGGCATGAGTTTTCATTATTTCAAACTCATCATTTTCAAATTTACCAGGTTTGAGAAGTATCTTATCAGGTATACCTATCTTTCCTATATCATGAAGTGGAGAAGCATAAAGTATCAACTCACACTCTTCTTTACTGAGTCCATAAAGTTCAGCTAAAAGTCTTGAGTAATGACTCATTCTTTTTATATGTCCACCGGTTTCAGGGTCTCTTGATTCACTAGCTCTACCAAGTCTAAGGGATATCTCAAATTCTGTTTCTTTTGATAGTTTTAATGCATTTTCTAAATCTTTCGTTCTCTCTTGTATCTTTTCTTCAAGAATTAGATTTTGATTTTGTATTTTTCTTGTCATTTGTTCAAGTTTTGCATAATTTATAGTTCTTGAACATAGTATATCTATATCATAAGGTTTTGATATGAAGTCACTGGCTCCAAGTTCCAATGCTTCTTTCTCTTTTTCTATATTAGCAGTAACCATGAGGACAGGTAGTGTAGAAAATTTTGGATTTTTTCTTATATTTTTAAGGACTTCCAATCCATCCATATTAGGCATACTTATATCCAATAAAACTACATCAAATTCTTTTTCTTTAAGTAAATTAAGAGCATCACTACCATTTGAAGCATAAGTAATCTCTATATCTTTATACTCTATAAATGCTGCTTCAATCAAATCAAGATTGAATGGTTCGTCATCTATCGCTAATATAGAATAATTTTGCATTTATGCTCCTTTTGTAGCTGTATGCTGTTTATTTTACAAAGTTTTTACTTAAAATGATACTTTTTTTTAAGTAAATTGAGATACAAGTGAAGTAAGGTTACCCTCATCTAGTGCACCAGATATACGATGTACCTCTTTACCATTTTTAAATATCATAAGAGTTGGTATACTTCTTATGCCAAATCTAGCACCCAAATTTTGTTCATTTTCTGTATTTACTTTTGTAAATAAAGTTTTTAAAGGAAATTTAGTAGCAGTCTTTTCAAATACCGGACCCATCATCTTACATGGTCCACACCATGGAGCCCAAAAATCAATTATAACAGGAATATCACTATTTACTATCACTTCATCAAAGTTACTTTGAGTTAACTCTATAGGTTTTGTTTCTAGTAGTGATTTTTTACATTTTCCACAGTTGGCTTTTTTGTAACTATCTTTTTGTGGTACGTTATTTATACTTAAACAGTGTGGACATACTATTCTCATTTTTTACTCCTCGTTTTGTTTTATATTTTTTGGTAATTGTATAACTGTTTGTGTTATACCATCTTTACTAGAGATATTTATATCTCCATTTAAATTTTTTTCTATTATTGTTTTACACATATACAAACCAAGCCCAGTCCCATTTTTATTTTTTGTTGAGAAATAAGGCTCAAATATCTTTTGAAGAACTTCTGGTTCAATCCCACCAGCATTATCTTCTATTGAAATGATAATATTTGTTTCTTGATTTTTTACTTTAACTTCAATTTTTCTGTCATTAATATCGGCATATTTAAAGGCATCTATAGAATTTTTAAATATATTAATTAAGCTTTGTAGCAATTCATTTTTATAAGTAAATATTTTTATATCTTCATTAATATCTATTATATATTTTATACTTAAATGATCCATTTCATCTTTTAGGAAGGAGATAGATTTATTAAATAATTGATGAAGTGTGACTTCAGATATAAGTTTATTTGGTTTAAAATAATCTCTAAAATCATCAATAGTCTCAGATAAGAAGTTTACAGTTGATTCTATCTTCGTAAAAGATTTACTTATTGTGTTTTTATCTAATAAATCTAATTCTTGTTTTATACGCATTGTTGCTATTAGTGTATTTATAAGAGAAAGTGGTTGTCTCCATTGATGAGCTATCATACTTATCATCTCACCCATAGCAGCACTTCTTGAGTTACTTAAAAGTTTTTCATTATGAAGTTTTGTAATCTCTCTTTCTTTAATAAGTTCACTATTTAACTCTTTTACTTTTTGTATATTTGCTTCCAATAGTTTGTTAGTGTTTGCCATAATGGTTTGATCATTTATAAGTATAGTTACAATTCTTGAGTCATTTTTTGCAGCCATTATTCTAACATCTTGTTGCATATACTCAAAGTAAGAGTTTTTTATTTGGTCTATTTTTATAGGTATTAGATATTTACTTGTTGATGCTGTATAGTATGTTGGAGTTTGTAGTCTAAGTGCTGTTTTTATTTTTCTAAGAAGTGTTTTTTCATTTATATTTGTAAAAACATCTGTTAGTTTTAATCCTAAGAGATTTTTTTCTTTTTTATTTGTGTGAAGCTCTAACCATCTATTGTAATGAAGTATCTTTAGAGTTTCATCAACTCTAATGACTCCATTATCTAGATCAGAAGTTCTAATATAGTGTTGAGTTTTCTCTTTAACCATTGTATAGATTCATCTTTTGTAAGTATAAATATCTTTCCGTTAATTTTTTGATCTTCAAAATTAAGGTCTGTATCTATAACGATAACTTGTGAGTATTGTTGAAATGTTTCTATATCATCAATATCCTCAAGTGGGAATTTTGAGATACTAGGTAGTGAAAAACTTACTTCAGTATCCATCTCTTGAGATAATTTTGTTGTTAGTGATGAAGTTAGAACATTTGTTAGTTCAAGTATGGCATCATCAAGATCTTCGTTGTTTTCTAGTCCTAAATGTATAGCAAGGTTATTTGCACTTTCCTCATTTATAAAAAAAGCACTCTCCCCTTTAAATTCTCCACTAAAAGCTTGAGTAGCAAAAAAATAACTTGTACTTTTTAACTCTTTAAATGTTTGAAGTAGCTCATTTACTGTTAATATCTTGATATTTGGTATGCTTAATGACGCAAAAGCATCAAGCATATCAGCAACAACTGCTGTGGCATTACCATATGCAACATTCATCAATTCTTGAAGTACATCTTTTTCATCTTCTGTAAGTTCATATGTTTGCATTTATAATATATCCAGTATATCTTGCATTTTTTGAGCATTGATGGGTTTTTGCACATGAAGTTGGGCACCAAGAGATATAACTCTCTCTTGGGCTTTTGTTTGTATATCTGCAGATACAACTACTACTTTTATAGATGGATTTGCCTCTATAAGTTTTGGTAGTGCCTCATATCCATCCATAACAGGCATGGTTAAATCTAAAAAAGCTATATCTGGCTTTTCTTGAGTAGCAATTTCAATTGCCTCAAGACCATTCTGTGCTTGAAATATTTCAGCATCATCACCAACATGACTCTTAAGTGATTTGATTAATGATAATCTTGCTAATTTAGAATCATCGGTTACTAGATATTTCATAGCTATCTTTTAAAAGATTCTATAGTCTCAGCCATACCAAAATCAGGATGTTTCTTAGGATCAAGTATAAACTGAGCAAGTTTATTGTTATCATGATTTATAACAATAGGAGCAAGGAAATTTATCACAGATTTTTCTAATGGTTTTTGTATTACAAGTATATTATAAACACTTAGTTTAGATTCTGCTGTTATATCTAATAATATCTTAATATCACTTGGTACATCAAAAGAGTACTCTCTTAGTAGATATGGATTTACAATTGTGAACGATATACTATTATTATCTACATCTATTAGAGTAGAAAACAAATCATCTATTTCATTTATCTCAACTTTTACAGTGTCTGGAAATCCAATTATCTCACCACGTACATCATAACTCATTATTTATCCTTTAAAATTGACTTTCATAATACTTCAATCCTGAAGCTATAATATAGCAAACAGAACTTTTTATGCTACTAATATTATAGCACTCTGAGATGCCAAATGCAAATGTCCCTGCATTGTCTATCAGGCTTACACCATTAGACATATCTATATGTTTCAGTTTTGTATCATCAATTACTCTAGCATCTTTAATACCACTAAATTCTAATACCAATGTTATCCAGTCAAATTCCCTAGCACTATCTTGTACTTTAAAGGTAAAACGCATATCTGTTGGAGATAAAATTTCTATGGAAGAAAACTCTGCATCTTTAAAATTTTCAAATCTTTTTAAATCTAATCCTATTGACAACCAACACACTCCATGCTTCTATCTTCTACATCATTTGCAATTTCAGGAGATTGACTTCTGAGATAGTAAGTTGATTTAAGCCCTAGTTTCCATGCAAGCATATAGATTTCATTTAGATATCTTCCACTAGCTTTATCTAGTGTTATAAAGATATTTAGAGATTGACCTTGGTCTATCCATTTTTGACGAATAGCAGCTGCCTTTATCAAAACAGTTTGATTTAGATCGTATGCAGGTGTATAGTATGCATAAGTATCAGGAGAAAGTTTAGGTACAACAACAGGAATAAGACCTGAAAGATTTTCTTCAAACCATTTTCTTTTAAATACAGGTTCTATAGCTTGAGTTGTTCCTGTTAGTATAGATATAGAACTTGTTGGGGCAATAGCCATTAAGTAACCATTTCTCATACCCTGTTTTTTTACTTTTGAACGCAGAGTATCCCATTCGTAAGATGAAGCGAATAAACCACCACGATCTACAAGATTTATAACTTCTGCATTTGCATGATCTTGAGGGAAAATACCACGACTCCATTTTGAGCCTTCAAATTCTGGATATTTACCTTTTTCTGAGGCTAAGTCAGCTGAAGCAGATATAGTGTTATAACAAACAGATTCCATAACTTCATCTATCTTGTCAAAGTGCTCTTGAGATCCCCACATGATACCAGCTTCAGCTAACATTTGTGCCTCACCCATAACACCAAGACCAATAGATCTACTTCTCATATTAGTACGTTTTACTTTTTCTACAGGATAGAAGTTTAAGTCTATAACATTATCCAAACATCTAACAGCGATAGGTACTATTCTGTCTATATCCTCTTTAGTATTTATACGAGATAAATTTACTGAAGCAAGATTGCAAACAGCCGTTGCACCATTTATCTTTTCTTTTTCAACAACGTAGATAGGCATACCACCAATAGAGTCAAGTGCAGTTACCTTTTTAGCAGGTTTTTCTATGCCGCTGTCAACTTTTACTAGCTCATCCTCTTCATAACTAATACTATCACCATTTTCAAATATAAACTTTATCTTATAATGATTTGGTTCAGTATTTTGAAATATTTCTGTACATAGATTTGAACTTCTGATAACACCGTAGTGGTTATTTGGATTTACACGATTTGCATTGTCTTTAAAACATAAGAAAGGATTTCCAGTTTCAAAATAAGACGTTAGTATCTTTTTCCATAAATCTTTTGCTTTTACTTTTTCTTTTATGATATTTTCATCTTGTTCTAATTCTTGGTATCTTTTGTTAAATTCTTCACCATATAGAGATGGTAAATCTGTACAATCATAAGGATCAAAAAGTGTCCAGATGGCATCATCTTGAACTCTTTGCATAAAAAGATCGTTTAACCACATTGCAGGGAAAAGATCATGCGCTCTACGACGCTCCTCTCCTGAGTTTTTCTTAAGATCTAAAAATTCATTTATATCTATATGCCATGGCTCCATGTAAACTGCTATAGCACCTTTTCTTGTCCCTAGTTGATCAACCGCAATAGCTATGTCATTTGTGATTTTTAGAAATGGTACAGTACCACCAGCTGCATTCTTATGACCATCTATAAAAGATCCCATAGATCTTATCCCGGTCCAATCCCAACCGATACCACCACCAAACTTAGATAACATTGCCATCTCTTGATAAGCATCAAAGATACCCTCAATATTATCTGGAGTAGAGCCTATATAACAAGAGCTAAGTTGATGTCTTGGTGTTCTTGCATTTGATAGTGTAGGAGTTGCTAGCATAACTTCAAATTGGCTTATCATATCGTAAAATTTTATTGCCCACTCTTGACGCTTCTCTTCACGTTGAGCTAAGAACATAGCTATAGCCATAAACATATGTTGAGGAAGTTCTATAGGATTGGCGTTAGAGTCTTTTATAAGATATCTATCATATAAAGTTTTAACACCCAGATAGTTAAATTGTAAATCTCTTTCAGGTACTATATACTTTTCTAATTCATCAAGATCATACATCTCTTTTAAACCTAAAAGTAAACGACCCTCTTTCTCACCTTTATCAAAGTACTTAGCAAGTGAGCAATAACCGGTAAATCCATTTACTTGATGATAAAGATTGAAAAGAAATAAACGTGAAGCAACAAATGTCCAGTTTGGAGCATCTATATCGATCTTATCAACAGCAGTTTTTATCAGTGTTTCTTGTATCTCTTTTGATGTTATACCATCACGAAAGTGAAGTTGTGCATCAACTTCAAGTTCACTTTGACTTACATTTGATAAGTCTTTTACTGCGGCAGAAGTATATTTTTGTATTTTTGATATATCTAGTGCTTCAGTTCTACCATTTCTTTTTATAACTGTTATCATATATTATTCCTACTTTGTTATTTATTTAAAAACTCTAGCAAATATGTTGTCTACGTTTTTTGTATAGTAGTCGTAGTTAAAACATTCACGTATCTGTTCTTCACTTAGTTTACTTCTAAGTTCATCATCAGCAAGTAAGTGGTTAAGATAAAGTGACTCGCCTTTTTCATTTGTAGTTGGACGACCATTTTGAATCTCTTCCCAAACTTTCATAGCATTTCTTTGAACTATACGGTAAGCATCTTCACGGCTTACACCTTGAAGTGGTAGTTCAAGTAAAACACGTTGAGAAAAAACAAGTCCACCAGTTAGGTTTAGGTTTTTCATCATATTTTCAGGAAATACTGTAAGGTTTGCTATAACATTGTTCATGCGGTGAAGCATAAAGTCTGTAGTGATAAAAGCATCAGGTAACCAAAAACGCTCATTTGATGAGTGTGAGATATCTCTTTCGTGCCATAGAGCAACATTTTCCATAGCTGGGTTTGCATAAGCACGTATA
>Ga0256827_10000225_pt1 | contig 33326 bp, 20 predicted proteins | sample CV84metaG_FD_185977 | JGI IMG/M metagenome (GOLD analysis project Ga0256827, IMG submission 185977) | Hydrothermal vent microbial communities from East Pacific Rise, Pacific Ocean - CV84 | ecosystem: Environmental > Aquatic > Marine > Hydrothermal vents | place: Pacific Ocean: East Pacific Rise...
CAACAGATTTCTCAGCGAGAATTGCTCGTAATACACAGATTTACATTCAGCAAGAAACTCAAATAACAAGAGCTGTTGACCCTTGGGCTGGCTCGTATTATGTGGAGAAACTTACCCATGATATTGCTCATAAAGCTTGGGAACTCATTGAAGAAGTTGAGAAACTTGGTGGAATGGCAAAAGCCATAGAAACAGGTATTCCTAAGATGAGAATTGAGGAGGCAGCTGCTCGTAAGCAAGCTCGTATTGATTCTGGAAAAGAGACTATCCTTGGAATTAATAAATACCGATTAGAGAAAGAAGACCCAATAGAAACACTTGAGGTTGACAATACTGCTGTGAGAGATTCTCAAATTAAAAGATTGGAGAAATTACGCAGCGAAAGAAATCAAGAAGAAGTGGATATTGCTCTTGAGAAAATTACTAAATCTATGGAAACAGGAGAAGGTAATTTATTGGAGTTGGCAGTAGATGCCGCTCGAAAGAGAGCCTCTTTGGGAGAAATATCAGATGCAATAGAAAAAGTTTCAGGAAGATATAAAGCCGTGATAAAATCAATTTCAGGAGTATATTCAGCAGAATCACAAGGTGACGAACATTATAATAAAGCTGTTGAGTTAGCAAATAAGTTTGCAGAGATAGAAGGTCGTCGCCCAAGAATTATGATAGCTAAAATGGGCCAAGATGGGCACGATAGAGGAGCTAAAGTAGTTTCTACAGGTTATGCCGATATTGGATTTGATGTTGACATTGGACCACTATTCCAAACACCGGAAGAGTCAGCCAAACAAGCAGTGGAGAATGATGTACATGTACTTGGAGTTAGCTCTCTTGCAGCAGGACATAAAACTCTTGTTCCAGAAGTAATTGCAGAGCTCAAAAAACTTAGCAGAGAAGATATTATGGTAATAGTTGGCGGAGTAATTCCTCCACAAGATTATCAGTTTCTTTATGACTCAGGAGTAGCAGCTATCTTTGGCCCTGGAAGTATTATTGCCGAAGCTGCCATTAAGATGTTGGAGATTTTGATTGAGGTTAGGGAAAGTTAGAAGTTGAAAATTAAGAATTAGGGAAATATTTTTGATTTAAGGCTTAAAATTAACGATTTTAGATTTGAGAAGTTTGGCCGTCGCAAAGCCTATTGCTGTAGGTCGTTCTAAGTGAAAATCCTAATTCCAAAAATATTCATTATCATTTTCCCCTTGCTACTTCAACGAATTCTTTCGGGTGGTGCTAAAAAGTATAAGAGAAGCCTTTGGCTTAAAATTCTTCCCTATTTTAAACATTATATTCTTTTTTCATTACCTTTGGTTTTTATTAAAAAGAGTTAGTTTTTCAGATGCAAAAAAGTCTGTTATAACGTACCATTATTAATCATTATTTTTTATACTATTTAAGTTTAATTTAACAATACAGTTCGGAAACAAGGGTTTTTCCGAGCTTTTGGTCCGTATGAACGGACCTTTTTAGATATTATACTGTATTGTGGATTTATAGTATTAATAATTAATAGAGGGATTGCCACCTGAAAAAGGCGGCTATCCAGTGGGGGGAGGACCATCAATAAGCTTTAAAATGCTTATCTTTTTTATGCCTCATATTTTATATTCAAGCGAGCTTGAAGATAATATTAGATACAAAAAAAGCACCTACGTCAGTAGATGCTTCTAAAATTATCGGTGGGCGATGAGGGATTCGAACCCCCGACCCCCTCGGTGTAAACGAGGTGCTCTGAACCAACTGAGCTAATCGCCCCTAAATGGGAGTGCAAATGTAATATTTATTTTCATTCTGTAACAATTATTTTTTACTTTTTTTATTTTTTCAAAATAATGCTGATGTAACACAAATAAAATCAGACATATATTAAATATGAATATTAGTTGTTTTTTTTGTTTATCTATATAAAACAATGGTGCCTTTTCTACTAAAAGCTTTATCATCCTCACCAATAACATTGACTAAATATGTGTAAACACCATCAGGTACAACTTCTTCATTGTATTTTCCATCCCATTTTTCTGTTAGGCTGTTGCCTACAAATATTTGTTTTCCCCAACGATTATAAATAAAAATATGATATTCTTTTATCCGCGTAACAATTACATTAAAAACATCATTTATTCCATCTCCATTTGGAGTGAAAGCAGTTGGTATATATATATTGAATGGCGGAAGCACAGTAATATTCTTAATAGCTGTGTCTTGGCAAAAATAGGGGACTCCACTATTGGCAATAAGCTCTACTGTATAAGTTGTATTGTCATTATATTGATGTGTTGGATTCATTAGCGATGAATAATAAAAATCACCAAAATCCCAAGAAAATGTATTAGCTCCAAAGCCAGTAAATGTGAAATCAACTATTTCTCTTTCAGAGAAACTGGTTCTTGCATCATATGTAAAATCAGCAGTAATATTTTGAATATTTCCAATAGTAGAAGTGGCGTTGGCGATGCAATTATTACTATCAGTAACAGTAATAGTATAATTTCCTTTACATATATTATCTATGTTTTGATTTGTATTTCCTATTGGAGACCAATCGAAACTATAAGGACTGGTTCCTCCAAATACTGTAGCAACAATAGAACCATCACAGCTATAAGTACAGCTAGCATCAGTAGCTAATAATTTTACTTCCAATAATGCAGGTTCCGATATATTTGCTGAGATAACATCTTTACATCCAATGGAGTCAGTAATAGTAATGGTATATTGGCCTTCGTTTAATTGATTGTTAAAGAAGTTTGTATTTCCGCCACTACTCCATATGTAATTATATGGAATATTTCCTCCCATTACATTAATTCCTAGATATCCGTCATTCCCATTAAAACAGCTTACATTTTTTAAACTATCAATATTTGATATTAATTTGTATAACATAATGGAGTCCGTCATACTACTTGATGGACAACCTATTTTGCTGACATCTAATGTGATATAATATAGTCCTATTTGATTATAAGCGATATGCAAAGGTCCTAAGCCCATCCCATTTTGAATATTTGCTTGTCCCCAATGCCATTGGAAGTTATCTGGAGGTGTTTGGTTCCCTATATATTGTATAAGAATAGAATCGTCAACACAAGCTTTGTTTGGCATTGAAAATAATGGAATTGGAGCAGGCATATCTTGAATGGTATAAGTCTCAATGCTTTGGCAATAGTTGTTTTCAGTAATTGTAACAGTATAAATACCTGCACCTAGATTAAGAATGTTAGCAGTTGTTTGTGGAGGTGTAGTATTCCATAAATATGTTGTTGGTGGAGTGGCATTTATTACTGAAAGAATAATTTTACCCATATTATTGGAACAAGTATCATGTAATAATAGAGGGATAATTTGAATGCTAGAAGGAATATTAATTATAGAATCACTAAAAGAGAAAATACAGTTATAAGCATCTGTAATTGTCACTGTATAATAACCAGATTGCATATTTGTTAGTGTAGGTGAGGTATTAGTAGGAGTAGTATTCCATATGTATTGATACGGGCTAGCTCCAGAACTTACTAATGCAGCGATACTTCCATTACCTTGATTACAAGTATCGTTTATGCTCACCAAGCTTCCAGTTAGCATCTGTGTACTATTAATAGAAATAGTATCGCTTACAACACAATTATTAGTATCAGTAATAGTAATAGTATAGTTTCCAATTCCTAAATTTGGAAATAATGATGCCGATTGAGTTGGGCTGCTGTTTATTGAATATAGATAGGGACTACCACCTCCATGAGCAAAAACTTCTATGTTTCCATCATTTATATTTGGGCAACTGGCATTTGTTGAAACTAAACTATCTAATTCTATATTAGAATATGTAATTTCTAGACTGTCAACAATATTTGTTGCTGCATACCACCAAGTGTTTATCGTTCTCATATCTCCAAACATATTGTAAAATGTATGGCAACCATTTGGGTTTACACAACCAGTTGATGGTGGCGTAGTATAAGTGGGGAAATTAGAATCATCCCAAAAAAGATTAAATGTTGTAGTAGAACTCTGAGGTCGAACTAATCCAATTTTATAGCCGTTAGGGTTACTTTCTGCATCATATATAGGCATATGAGTAAGCCCTGAAACATATGTAAGTATGAGTTTTATTTGAGTACCGGAAGCAATAGGGTTCCCTAATCCGTCTAAACCATTCCATGGAATACATGTTGTACCAGTATTCAAATTTTGAACAATCATAATATCCTGTGTACCAATCTGATAACCGGCGGTACCATTTAAATCAATTAATAGTTGAATTGCACCAGATTTATTTACACTAACATCAATACAATAATTGCCAGGACATCCACTAAATGTTGTTGGAGCACTGAATCCACCAATTATTCCAGAAGGGAATACAATTGAGTCAGGATCGTTGAGAAATATTTTATACTGTGGATATGTATGTTTTCCTGTTTGTGATTTTCTATCTTGGATAATATTTCCAGTATTTGTGCAGCCAGTTGGATTAGCTGTTACAGCAAAAACATATGGTTTTATCCCATTAAAATCAACTGAAGTTACAATACTATCGTCAGAATATATGTATAATTCTCCATAAAATGGATAATCATATGGATTTGGGGCAGGGGATGCTGTTACTGTAAATTGCCACTCATTAGACCATACTCTACCATCTATTCTCTGATTGGAAGTATCAGTTACTGTTATATCAATATATTTAATTTCTCTTCTATCAAATCCTGTAGAACTATTTGCATAGTAGAACTCAAGGTAAAAATCACCCGTAGTTGTGGTTGTGTAAGATAGCGGACTATAGCCTCCTATTGAAACAGTGTTAGGGCCTGCTATAGCTTTATAATAATTAGGTATAAAACCAGTACCAGATGTGGGAACAGCAGTTTGACTAACTACAATATTCCCGTTAGGGTCTTTAAGCCTATAGTATAAGTCATATGTTGGCATTTGACTAGCATCAAGAATATCCCCAAAGCCATAGTATATTTTTTCGCCAATATTAGCAATTCTTATATTTAATCTTTCTTCAGGAGTACAACCATACATTGCAAAATTTGTAAAACTAGGTTCTAAGTTCAGCCTACTTAAGCAAGTATCATAAGGCATTATTTCTTTGGTACCTTCGGCTTTTAATTGCATTATTTGTATAAAACCTAATAAAACCATTAATCCAATTCTAATTCCATGTTGGAAATTATATTGGATTTTCAAAATGTTTAGATTTTGTAACAGTCTCATTTGTTTGTGTGATTTTATATCTTATTAGATATAACAAAACTAATAAAAGTTGCCTCGCTATCAAAGGATATTTTTAACACAATAATTCTTATAAATAATAATACCCCAGCTCAACGATTGAACTGGGGTATTATAAGAGTTATTTAAGTTAGTTTTTCAATCAACCTAATGATTAGTTTACAGTCGTTATTAATAAATAATAAATGCTTTTGAATAAACATTACCATCAGTAGAAACTTGTATGTAATAAATACCAGGAATTCTATGACCAAGATTAATCTCAACTTTATTACCAATTACATTTTCCCTTTTAAGAAGTATGCCTTGGTTACTTTTAATCTCCATTTCAAATTTCTCAACTTCAATAGGTAACTCTAAAGTGAATCTTCCATTATTTGGATTAGGATATGTATTAATAATAAACTCATCATTATCTGTATCAGTTACAGTGTTATCAGCTTTATCACCATCATCTCCAATTATTGGATCTAAATAGTCTACATACACAAGATAATCGTCAGAAGTAGTACCCATGCCACATTCGTTATATCCTGTAGCAGAAATCATAGCATATCCAACATATCCTTCTGTCCAATTAACAGTACCAACAGAACTGTTACCTGTAATAACTCCTCCATTATTAATTTCCCAAATATACTGATTCGCAAAACTTCCACTTGCAGTATATTCAGAGAATACGACATTACTAAGTACTTCGCTATATCCAGTAATTGTTGGTTTAGAAGGTAAAGGATTCACATTAATAGAGATATCATCAGTTGCAATTAACTTATTGAATTGCACGCTATAGATATAAAGTTTGATAGTTCCATCATCTGAGGCTAATAATGAGCGACTAGTAGTAGCTCCTGTTCCAATAAGTATAGAATTACCATTACTTTCAGCTTTCCATTCATATCTTAAATTAAGTAAGCTGTTAGAATTAAAACTTAAATCAATATCAATTCCTTCGCAGAATGTAGCTCCACTATTGTATTCAACATTCTCAGAGAATAATTTAATAACAGGTGTTTCAATAACCTTAATTACATAAGATGCAGTTGCCACAACAAAGTTGCTTTGTGGATTTACTAGACTTAGAATAATGTTTCCATTATCATTTGCAGTAAGAGTATAATTAAGGGTTGCTCCAGTACCAATTGAAGTGTAATTTCCATTATCTTCAATCTCCCAGTTATAAGTAAGGTTAAGATTACTATTTGAATTAAAACTTAAGTCAATTGTATTTCCTTGCTCGAAGAAAGAACCACTAAGTCTATTTTCATTATTGTAAGAAAGAACAATTTCAGGTACTTCACTAACATTAATTGCATATGTTGCTGTTGAAATTACATTATTCTGTTGAGGGTTTATTATCTCTAAAACAATGTTTCCAGTGTCCTTCATTGCTAATGCATAATTAATACTTGCAGTATTTCCAATTGAGTATGTTGTACTAGAATTTTCAATTTTCCAATTATAATCTAAATTAAGAGAACTATAAGAATTGAAATCTAAATTTATACTTGTACCTTCAACGAATATTGCTCCACTTTGATGAGTAACATTATTTGAAGTAAGCTCAATTACAGGAGTAGCAAATACATTAATAGGATAGCTAGCTGTTGCAACTACGAAACCAGATTGAGGATTTGTAATATATAAAACTACATCTCCATTATCATTTGCACCGAGGCTATGGTTTAAAGTTGAACCAGTACCAATAGAATTAACTAAACCATTATTCTCAATTTTCCATTCATAGTTTAGATTAAGTGAACTATTTGAATTAAAACTAAGATCGATAGAAGTACCTTCTTCAAAAGTAGCACCGTTAAAATATTCAATACTATTTGAGAATAGTTTAATTTCTGGAGTTTCAACTACATTTATTGCATATGTTGCTGTTGAAATTACATTATTCTGTTGAGGGTTTATTATCTCTAAAACAATGTTTCCAGTGTCCTTCATTGCTAATGCATAATTAATACTTGCAGTATTTCCAATTGAGTATGTTGTACTAGAATTTTCAATTTTCCAATTATAATCTAAATTAAGAGAACTATAAGAATTGAAATCTAAATTTATACTTGTACCTTCAACGAATATTGCTCCACTTATATGAGTAACATTATTGGATGTTAGTTCAATTACAGGAGTAGCAAATACATTAATAGGATAGCTAGCTGTTGCAACTACGAAACCAGATTGAGGATTTGTAATATATAAAACAATATTACCATTATCAGTTGCACCAAGGCTATGGTTTAGAGTTAAACCTGTACCAATTGAATTAGCTAAACCATTATTCTCAATTTTCCATTCATAGTTTAGATTAAGTGAACTGTTTGAATTGAAACTAAGATCAATAGAAGTACCTTCTTCAAAAGTAGCACCGTTAAAATATTCAATACTATTTGAAAATAGCTTAATTTCTGGAGTTTCAACTACATTTATTGCATATGTTGCTGTTGAAATTACATTATTTTGTTGAGGGTTTATTATCTCTAAAACAATATTTCCAGTATCTTTTAATGCTAATGAATAATTACTAATGCTAGAATAACTTCCAATTGAATATGATGTTGAAGAATTCTCAATTTTCCAATTATAACTGAGGTTAAGTGAGTTATTAGAATTAAAGCTTAAATTAATACTAGTACCTTCAACAAAAGTAGCTCCACTTATATGAGTAACATTATTGGATGTTAATTCAATTACAGGAGTAGCAAAAACATTAATGTTATAATAAGCTGTAGCAACCACATAATTAGTTAGTGGGTTAATGAGCTCTAATTTAATATCTCCATTATCATTTGCGGTTAAAGTATAATTTAATGTAGCGCCTGTACCTATAGAAGTAGAAGTGCCATTATTCTCAATTGACCATTGATAAGTTAAGTTAAGGTTACTATTAGAATTAAAGCTTAAATCAATGGAAGTACCTTCTTCAAATGTTACTCCACTTTGATAAATAATACTATTTGATGACAACTCTATACTAGGAGTTTCACAAACATTTATTGCATAAGTATCAGTTGCAATTACATTGTCATATGCAGGGCTTTTTACTTTTAAAATAATGTTTCCTGTATCTGATAATAATAATGTATGATAGATGTTGTTTCCACTACCTAAAGTATATGAAGTATCAGAATTCTCTAAAGACCATTCATATGATAAACCTAATGAACCAGTAGAGTTACCATAAATATGAATATTATTGCCTTCTTCAAATATAGAACCGCTAGCGTGATCTGTATTATTATAATTTACAGTTATCTCAGCAGGGTTATTGCTTAGTACTCTGATGTTACTATAATAAATATTAAATAAGCCATTGGAATTACCTTTAATTCCTCTGAACTTTAATAATATATTTTGACCATTATAAGCACTTAAATCAGCACTAATCATTGATGATGCACCAAATTCAGTAGTTGTAACATCCATATACCATACAGAATTCCATGTAGTTCCACAGTCAGAAGAAACTAATACTTCTGCATATTCGTTATTAGTAATATGACCTTCACCAAGACTATTGCTTACTGAATAACCAAAGAATAAATGACTAGTATTATTAGTAATTTCTATTTTTGGAGAAATACTATAAGCAGTATCACCTTGATTTAATCCACTTGCATATAATGAAGAACCTGATTTACTCATATTTCCATTTTCATCATACTTCCAATAGTAGTTTTCATTAAAATGACTTCCACTAAAAGCTGAATAAGGTAATGGATATTCAGATTGAGTAGTTACACTATAACCAATAGTATTGTTACTACTAATAGCATCATTATCAACTGTAACAGTTGCCGTCATATTTACAAGACCAGAAGTCTCAGTATCGATAGTTCCACTAATATTAACTGCTGCCTTTGCTCCTGGTAATAAAGAACCATAATAAGTTCCTGTTAAAGTACCAGTTGCTTTTCCAGTATATGCAATAGAAACATTAATAGTATCTACAGTTGTACTACCTGTATTTTGTACTACTACTAATAGGTTATCAGTAGCATCACCACAAGTAATATATCGTTCTGCATAATTAAATACGGAATGATTTGGATTATAATTACTTAATACAAATTTATCAGTTTCTGTAACTATACCAAGAACTTTTACATCAGTAGTTATTATACCGAAGTTGTCTACGTAAACATAATAAGAACCATCGTTAACATTAACAAATTCGATTGCGAATTGTATATCTTGACCGGTAAATGCTGCCAAAGACATTTCTGCAGAACTACCTGGGATAGAGCTTTGATTATTTGAATTTGTTACAGAACCAATTCTTGAATAAGAATTACCACAATCTGCCGACACCCATACATTAATAGAATCTCCCAATGCAAAAGTTCCTGCATTTAGATTATATGTAAATTCTAAAATACTATTTGGTGCGATTGATTCAATTTTAGGACTAAATGCTAAAGTTTTTCTATTTACCTTCACTTCATTTGAATAAATAGCGCTGTTATTGTATCTAGCGCCATTAAATTTCCATCCATCAGCATTTCCACTAAAGTAAGTATAGTAATTATAATCTTCTGTTTCCCAAATTCTAAAATTAGAGTTATCAGTATCATACGAATCACCATCCATGAATATTTCTGTTTCAGTATAATAACGATCAGCTAATTGAGAATCAAAGGTTCCAATAATAATTGTATCAGTACTTCCTGCCTCTAATAATCCATTATATATATATTCTAAAGTATCGATATATAAACCGCTATTATTACTTTTAATATAAGTTACGATATTGTAATTAGTAACATCAACAAGTGATGGATTTGATATTATTGCAAATACTGGTTCATTCATATCTCCACATATTTTATCTTCAAAATATACAGAATTGATCACAATGTTTGCCATTGGTGCTGGTCTAAGGTTAATATTATTGAACCATACATCAAGTTTACCAATAGTACTAAGTTTCTCAGTCCATATTCTTACAGAAATTTGAGATCCAATATAATTATCAAGAGCATAAACAAATACAGTATCACTATTCTGTGATGGAGTATAGTTATTAGCAGTAAAAGTTGCAACAGTTGTATAATTGGCACCACAATCATCAGAAATTTGTACCATTAACTTATCGTCTGTTCTAAATAATCCACTCAAATAGTTACCTGCTTGGTCAAAATTTCCAACACTAAATTGTATTTCTAATTCATCATTTGCTTGTATTACACCTACTTTCTGTGTAGTAACATAAGCAGTATCTCCGTTGTCTAACTTTGGTGTTTTTAATTTTCCCCCAGAACTAGTCCATGAAGCATTGTTTGCATCACTAACAAAATACATCCAATCTGATGGCATATAGCTTCCGTCGAAATAATATGGCATAGTATGTAAAGCCTGAGTTTGGATTGTTGTAGTACCAAAACTATTGTCATTATTAGGATTAATATCATCAGTTAAATATGTATACGCAAATACATTATATAATCCTGATTGTTCAGTATTGAAACCACTCATTATAAGTGTGTCAACACCACCTCCTTGCATAACTCCTGTATGAGCGTCAATAAATGTTGTGTCTTGTCCAAATACAACATTTAGTTTTACAGGTACATTGTCAATTGATCCACTACCATAATTTTTAACAATTACCATAGCACTGTCATTAGTGGTACCACAAACTGAAATATTATTTTGATGTTGTGGAAATGCTATTGTTTGAACACCTGCATCACCTGTTGTTACAACTTGGAAATCATCAAAGTATATTTGGTTATATCCGGTAACATTTAATTTTTTAAACTCTATTTTAGCTCTTAAATCTTGACCTTGATATGCTGTAAGATCAATGTTTGTTATATATTGCCAAGTAAAAGAGTTTGCAACATCATCGTGACTAATATTATATACTTCAGTCCAGCTATCGCCACAATCGTTAGATAGATATACTTTTATTGTATCACCATCTCTTAGATATGTTCCTGCACTTCCAGTACTGACTGCATATTTAAAAGTAAGATAAGATCCTGCTGTAATTTCTCCAAACTTTGGTGATATTATAGATGCAGTTCCATTATGGTAGATATTATTTGAATATATGTAATATTGTGATTGATAATTGAAATTGTTATTTGTCCATTCAGAGAAAGGATTACTACTAAAATACTCTAAATAGGGTAAAGTTTTTTTGTCATTTACAGTATATATTGCATTATGTGAGTCATTTGAAGAATTATTCTCATATAAAGCTTCAGTATAAGCAGTAACATTGTAATTGCCCTGAGCAGACATATCATATAATGTGTCTAACATTATCCATTGACTTGAATATGCAAATAGAGTGTCTATTATCATTAAGTGTTTACTTTCTGTTCCATTTTCAGGATTATATTCAAAGTATAAAGGAACATTATATGAGTTAAAACGACTATGGTTTGAAACGTATACTTGGAATTGATTCGCATCATCGCCACACCACGAATCTATTGAAGATAATATATTTGATACTTCAATATCAACCTCAGGTCTGCCTATATACAAATTATCAATATATAATTGAATCATTTTTGTAGAATCATTACCTAAACCATTTTTCATTTCAAATCTAACAACTATATCTTTACCTATATAATTTGATAAATCAATCTCAGGAAACTTTTGATAGTAAGATGCTGGTATGTAATCACTAGAATCAAAAGTAGCTACTTTGTCATAAGTGCCATAGACATCTTCAGCAATATATACATTAATAATATCATTATATCCCATGAAATTACCATAATGATTTAAATTATTCTGACTAAAAATTCTATAGTTGAAGTATAACTTTGCACTATCTGTAATCTCTCCAATTCTAAATGAAGTAATTGCAGAAGAATCTCCTCGATAATTGTAATATGTTTTTAGTTCGTTGAAATTAACATTGAATCGATAATTATCCCATGCATAACTATTGAAATTGTTTTGAATATCAATAATTAATGGTCTTGGGTCTATAATTGTTGTATTTTCAGAACGTACATCATTGGAGTTATCTTCATCTATTTGTGGTATAACAGTTGCAACAACTTCATAAGTGCCTGTTGCTAAAGCATCTATTGTACCAACTTTATACGTTACATGTTTGCCTTTTTGAATTTCATCTTGCACAGTTACTGTAAATGTAGTATCAATAGTACCATACACTCTTATTTTAATATCAGTATTTGACTGAGGAACATTTCCATTATTATGAATTTGTACAGATATAGGGTATTGGTTTGAGCCACAATTGCTAACATTAGGAAAAATAATATCGCTTACATTGAAATCATAATAGTATGGATCTATGTGAATATTTCTAACCCTAAAGTAATATGATGATGAACTGGTTTTTTTTATCCTAAATTGTACTCGAATATTTTTACCATTATAAGCAGCTAAATCAATTGGCTGGTCATATCCATAATACCTATAGTAAAGTGTGTCAACATTAACATATGCTCCTCCTTGCTCTGCAATTTGTACAAAAGTTGTATCTCCAATAGCAAGATATGAAGAATTAGCATCATAGTAAAATAATAATTCATCTGTATTTACACTAAATGCTGGGGTTATTATACTATCATTAGTTGTTGTCCAATTAAAATATCTTTGAATGTAGGAAGAAGTCCAATAAAATCCATTACCTGTATTCCACCAATCTTTATGGGTTGTTGTATATTCATGGTAAGGAGAAGGAAAAGGAGCCTGTTCAAAAGTTTCAGTTTTAGGATATACATCAATATTTGGCATTGTTGAAGAAGGAGTAGCGGTTATAGTATAATCTCCTCCGTTGCTAAAATCTATATTATGAAAATACTTAGTAACGGAAGCTCCTCCTATAATAGAACCAACTGGATTAAGTGAATAATTATAAGAATAACCATCTGGTTTGGTTATTGTCATATTTATTGAATAGTTGTTAATATTGTATGAATATCTATTCTTAATAGTAATGCCAACAGAGTCGTTAGAACTTGCATAGTTAACATGGTTGTCATGAATAATATCTTGAACTGTTAAACCACTACGTGTCCCTGTTATTTTGAAGTCATCAATAAAAAAATAGTGATGAACTGATCCATCTGATGTTAATCTGTATCTAAGTTTTACATTTGTAAAACCACAATAGTTTGTTAAGTCATATTGATATTGATAATAACCTCCATTACTGTTTTGATAATCAGTAATATTTGAATATGTACTTCCCCCATTAGTTGATATTTCTAAATACAAATGGTCGTAACCAGATTCAATATAGTACTTCGTTCTTACATTAAGAGTGATGCTTTCATATCCACTAAAATCTACATTTGAGGTCGTGGTCATAGTGTTATTAGCATAATCTGTATATGAACTTTTTCCTGCTCTCCATGAACCACCATCATATATACTCGTAAAGTAATTACTTGAAAATTGGCCTAAAGTGCCAGTCTCAAAATCTTCTTCAAAAATTGTAATTTGCCCCATCGCATTCTGGCTCATAAAAAATAAGCTTAAAAACAGAATGGATAATAATTTTGTTTTGTATAAATATTTCATTTTCATTTATTTTTAAGGTTATTAATTATTTTTAACTAATACAACAACTCCTTTATCACTACCAATTGTGTACTCAATGGTAACTTTAGTGGAGTTTTCTATATTTACTTGTTGTACAGAGAAGGCGTCTCCATTTATTGTCTGATCTTCAAATGAGATAGAAGATGTTCCTAAAGTGCCAACAATATTTGCTCCGGTATTACCAGCAAAATCGCTAATAGTAAATTCCCTATTTACATTTTCAGAGGAACTTACATTATCGGTATATTGAGTTTTGTCACCTGAAGGATAAGGAAATATGTATTCACCATTCCAACTACCATCTAAAATATTTGCTTCGTTAAAAACAATAACTTTACGGTTGGCTTCTCCTTTGTTCCCTTCTGTATCTGATACAGAATAGTTAATAGTATGTTCACCAACTTTATCTACATCTAAATTGCTAACGGCAACCTTATCAGTTATGTCACCATCTTCATCATCGAAGGCAGCAAATCCAGGTTCTTCAAATTTATCATTTAGTACATGATTAATTGTACTTTCGCCCTTAAGCATTACTACAGGGGCAGATTCATCCTTACTGCAAGAGTATATTACTAATAAGGAGAAAACAAATAAAATAAGTATTATTTTTTTCATAATTATAAATTTATTGATTTGTAAATTTTTTTTTAGAATTGATATCCTATTCCAAACATTAATGTAAAGATGTTCCTTTTTAATGAACTCTCAATAAATGTGGATTTTGTTTCATTAATATCTGTTAGCCCTATTCTGTACCTCGCATCAAGAGTGTATATGACAGGACCATCTCCTATGCTTATTGCCGTTCCAATTATTGCTCCGAAATCTTTTTTAGCCATCCTAGAACCCATACTTTCATATTTAGTAGGGTAAATGTCGGTACCATTGAAACTTGCTTTATACGTATTCAGAGAATTTGATTTTAAATTGAAGCTAATATCACCACCCGCATATATTCTAGGAAATACACCATGAGGTGATTCAGAAAATACATACGATAATAATAATGGAATACTAATCTGATTAGAAACCACACTAGTATTAATTATTTTATTAGTCTGAATGATGTTTTCAGCAGCATAAAAATACTCAGGAGATAAGTTAGCTGCACCTGAGTTAGAATACATTACTTCGAGAGAAATGTCTAAATAGTTTAAAATACTGTAGTTCATAAAAATACCAGCTTGATATCCATTATGACTACTACTAACATCCACGAAATGTTTGGTTGAGAATGTGCCAGAGGCAAGTCCTGCTTTTGCTCCAAAGGAGAATGTTGACTGTTCTTGAGAATAAACGTTAATACTTAATGCAAACATAAAAAGTATGCCCAAATAGTACAGAATAAACCCATTTGCTGGTTTTTTTTTCATATTATTTTTTTTAAATGGTACTTTGGTTTGTTTTTAACCCTCCAAAAGTAATACATTTTTTAAACGAAGTCAAGGCAATATCGTATAATATTCTGTTTTTTTGTAAAATCCTCTAAAATATTAACAATTAATACTAATATTGAATGTAAGAAATTATGTAGTAGAAGTGTTGGTATTATTATACTTTAAATATATTATTTTAACAATAGAATCTCATGTTAATTAATTTGTTTTTTTTTTTAAATCTTTAATAATTAACATATATACTCATCATATTTGTGTTAATAAGGCACTTTTACTATATCCACTATTATTGAAAAGAAATAAGTTCTATGGTTTTTATATACCTTTGTATAAATTATTTTATTATGACTTGGGATAGCGATAAAACATACAGATTAATAGGAGGATTATTATTTATTGCTTTTATTTGGTATTTTACAGAAATCGTAATGTATATGGTTATTGCATCCATTATTGGAGTTGCAGGACAGCCTATTGTTAGTCTATTGCGAAAGATAAGAATATGGAAAAAGCGAATGAACCGAAATGTTGCCGCAACTATTACTATATTGTTAATGTTAACGGGACTATTTGGCTTTCTCGGCCTTTTAGGACCAGTTGTAAACACACAAGCCAATCAGTTAAAAAGAGTTGATGTGGCAATGGTTAGTCACGATATTGGTAAAATGCTAAAAGGTCCAGAGAAATCTCTTAAAAATTTTGGACTTCTCGAATCAGATGATAAATTGGAGACAGTTATCGCTGATCAAATGCAGAGTTTTGCAACAAGTATTCAAATTGATTCTCTTTTTAGCAACCTTTTATCAATGACAGGTAGTTTTGTAATGGGATTATTCTCAGTATTGTTTATGTCCTTTTTCTTTATTAAAGATGAAGACTTATTCAATAGAATTGTAATGTTATTCATATCAGAAAAGAATCAAGAAAGTACAAATCATATACTTCGTAAAATAAAAAAAGCGCTTACTAGATATTTTCTAGGTATTGCAATTGAAGTAAGTTCTATGATGATTTTAATAACCATTGGAGGACTTATTCTAGGACTTAAAAATGCTTTACTAATTGGTTTCGTTGGTGGTTTGATGAATATAATTCCTTATTTGGGACCTCTTATTGGAGCTTCCATCGCAAGTATTTTGGTTGGTATGACAACCGTTTATGTTGGGGTCGATTATTCTTTGACTTTAATAGGTGGTACTCTACTAATATTTATGATTGCCAACATGATTGATAATTTCTTATTACAACCAATTATATATTCTAATAGTGTTAGTGCTCATCCAATGGAAATATTTATTGTTATTGTTATGGCCGGAACTTTAGGAGGTCCATTGGGAATGATTGCAGCAATACCTATTTATACTGTAGTTAGAATTACAGCAAAAGAATTTCTTGGTGAGAAATTATTTGTTAAGCGTTTGATGAAAGATGTTTAATCATATGTATTCTGTGTTTTTCTGGGTAAAAACTATCGTAAATACTATTAGTATTTCTAAATTATGGAATATTCTAATTCTTGAATTTTCATATATCCTTAGCCGTATTATTCGTAGAAATATTCATTGGGGAATGCCTTATAGTATTTCTATTGAACCAACCACTTCTTGTAACCTTAAATGTCCTGAATGTCCATCTGGTTTAAGTAAATTTTCAAGAATCACTGGAAATATTACTGATAATGTAGTTGATAGAATAATAAATCAGTTTGCTAAACATCTGTTATACGTTACATTTTATTTTCAAGGCGAACCTCTTATTCATCCAAAGTTTAGTGAATATGTAAAAAAGTTAAAGTCAAATAAGATTATTGTTGCTACTTCTACAAATGCTCACTTTCTTACAAAAGAAAAATCTGTTGAGATTATTGATTCAAAACTTGATAGACTAATAATTTCTCTTGATGGAACGGACTCAGAAACGTATTTAAAATATAGAAAAGGGGGAGATTTTAATCTTGTGATTAAAAATATTAAAACCTTTATTTCCATTAAAAAGAAAAATAAGTCTAATACACCTTTAGTTGAACTTCAATTCATAGTATTTAAACATAATGAACATCAGATTGATGAAATAAATGCCCTTGGTAAGTCTTTAGGAGTTGACAAAGTAAGTATTAAGACAGCACAGCTTTATGAGTTTGAAAATGGAAATGAATTAATGCCAGGATTGATAAAATATTCAAGATATCAGGAGTTTGAAGATGGTAAGTATAGGATAAAAAGTAAACTACCAAACCATTGTCATCGTTCATGGACAGCAAACGTAATAACTTGGGATGGAGGAATAGTTCCCTGTTGTTTCGATAAAGATGCAGATTATAGATTTGGTAATATTATGGATCAAGACTATAAACAAATAATTAGTAATAAAGAATACAGAGCTTTTCTTCAGCAAATTCTTAATGACAGAAGCAAAATTAATATTTGCAGAAATTGTACAGAGGGTTTATAGCGCTATATATAATAGATATTGTACTTTTATTAATTTCAATACTAGAAATAGTAAATAATTCAAATACTACTATGAAATCAACTTAGGTTAAAAGAAGTTTTTTCCCTACCTTTGGCTAAATAATTAATTACCAATATGGAAAAAATAAAAGTACTAGTTGTAGAAGATGAAATGATAATTGCAGATACTATTGTTAGTGCCTTAGAAGGTTTTGGGTATTTTCCGTTGGAACCTGCAATTACATATTCAGAAGCTGTTGAAACAATAGAGAAGAGTAGACCAGATATTGGAATATTTGACATTCAACTCTCTGGTAGAAAGACTGGTATTGACCTTGCTCGAACGGTAAATGATAAATATAATTTCCCCTTTTTATTCTTAACTTCATTCTCCGACAAGAATACTCTTAACGAAGCAAAAGAAGTTCACCCATCTGCTTTTTTAGTTAAACCCTTTAATAAAGAGGAGCTTAATGCCGCAATAGAACTAGCTCTTTACAATTATTCTTTGCAAAAAGCTAAACCCATTGAAGCATTAAATACAATGCTTGACAAATCAATATTTATTAAGAAAGGTAATAAGCATATTAGAATTAAGCTTTCTAATATAATGTATATTAAAAGTGATAATGTATATATAGACTTATACATGACAGATGGAAATATCTATACTCTCAGAGAAACTATTAGCGACTATTTAAATAAACTTACCTCAAACTTTGTAAAATGCCATCGTAGCTATATTGTAAATCTAAAGTATGTAGAATCTGTTCAAAAAAACAGTATAACAGTTAAAAATACTGAGATTCCTATGAGTAAAAATATGAAAGAGGAAATTCTAAACAAACTTAGTAATGAATAAATTTTACAAAATAATAATAGTTATTTTCATTGTTTTTCAGAGTATTTCTCTTTATTCTCAAGAGTCAAATGAGGGCAATATTAATGAGAGAATAAAACAAATTGAAGAATATATTATTTACAATAATCTTGATTCGGCAAAGAAGATACTTAACGAATTAGATGAAAGTATTGTTAATAGTGAATATAAATATTTGTCTATTATTGTAAACAATCAAAACCCACCATATTCAAGTTATTATTACTTAATAAATACTGCTTTCGATAAATTTGGAATACCAATTAAGGATATTCAGACATATTTTTCTGATCATCTTACTATTCCAGAGGGAGATAGCATTAATATAGGTTATGTATATATTAAATGGAAACAAATAAGCCTTTATACTAATGCAGTATTGTTGGATAAGGCTGAGAAAGAACATAAATTGCTTTCTGAATATGTAAATAATTTTAACAAGACTGACCCCAATTACCTAAGAGCTGTTTATCACCTCAAAATATTTCCAATAATCTTAGACATAATAAATACTGAAGTAGAAAAAGGAGAGATTAAATGTCAAGAAATTAAGAATATAGCATTAGAACTTCAAGACACTGCATTACTAATAATGGCTAATTACTATTATAGTGATTTTCTAATGGCTAAGAGAGATTTAAATGGATATATCGACCTTTGTGAAACAAACTTAAAACTTGATAATAATATTAATAATACTAGCCCAGTATATTCAGATAATCTTTGTCACTTAGTTGATGCATACCTATATAAAGGAAACAATGAAGATAGGATATTCGAATTATTAGAAGAAATATCTAAGGATAAATACCACAAGAATATTAGTTTTAATTATTATATCCGATTCTTTAATACTCTAGATGATAATTCAGAGAAAGCAGAATTAATATACCAAAAATTTGGGGTAGATGGAGTAGTTGAACTTTGTGATACAATTATTTCGCAAACTAGGGACAGAGTATTTCCAAACGACTTTTATCATATTCTTAGCAGCTGCGCAAATGCTTTAGAGAACAGAGGCTACTATAAAGAGGCCATGCGTATTAATAATGAGAGTGTTGAGGTAATTAAGAATATTTATACAGAAGAATTATCTAATACATTGTCTCGAAACAAAATTAAAAACATTGAAGAGAAAAAGGCAATTGAGATTAAAGCAGAAAAATCAAAATCCAAATTATACTTATATATCTCAATTCTTCTTATAGGACTTGCTATTATTACTATTATTAGTATAATTATTCAAAAAGGAAAGAATAATAAACTAAGGTATAAGAATAAGCAAATTGCTAAGCAAAGAGATGAAATAAAGGAACGAGATTCAGAAAAGCAATTACTCTTGAAAGAAATACACCATAGAGTTAAGAATAACTTCCAAATTGTATCTAGTCTTTTAGAACTTCAAACCAAAGGGATTGAAGATGAAAAAGCTCTTAATTTAGCTAAAGAAGGACAAGGTCGAGTGAGGTCTATGGCTCTAATTCATCAAAAACTATATCAGAATGATGATTTACTAATAAACTTTAATGAGTATATTCAAAGTTTGGTTAATGATATTAGCTCTGTATATTCTACAACCCAGATTGAAATAAGCTATGATATTGATGAGGATTTTACTCTTGATATAGATACCGCCATCCCTCTTGGATTGATTATTAATGAACTAATAACCAATAGTTTTAAATATGCTTTCAGTAAAGAGAAACCAAATAATCTTAAGATCCTATTCATAAAAAACCAAGATGGTAATTTAGTAATCATTAAAGATAACGGGCCAGGAATTAAAGACAGGATAAAGATTAAAACTGTTAAAAGTATAGGTCTAAAGTTAGTTAGAAATCTTGTAAAACAGCTGCATGGGAGTATTGAATACAAATATGATAATGGAGCTGAGTTTTCCATATTTTTCAAAGAAAGCTACCAAAGAGACTTGGTTGATTAATATCTAAAAACAACACTTTCACAACATACTTTAATACTTTCACAACAATTAAATTATATGTTCAAATTTACATAGTACATTTGCCGTGTAAATAAGTATAGTATAACCATAAATAATTAACCATGGCATTCATCGACTGGAACGAAAGATATAGTGTAAATGTAGAATCAATTGACATGCAACATAGACAATTAGTTGCATTAATTAATAAGCTATATGAGGGAATGAAGGTTGGCAAGACTAAACAAGTACTAGGTGAAACTATTAATGAATTAGTTAATTATACAAAAGTTCACTTTAAAGAAGAAGAAGCTTATTTTGAAAAATATGGTTATATTGAGACTAAAGAACATAAAGAAGGACATCAGAAATTTATTAATGAAATAGCTAGTTTTAAAAAGTCCTTTGATGCAAATAGAATAACAGTTTCTACTAAAGTTATGATTTTTCTTAGAGATTGGTTATACAATCACATATTAAAAACCGACAAGAAATATATGCAATTTATGCAACTCAATGGAGTAAAATAAACTAGTATTATGCTTAGTAGGTAAAGCATAATAATGCATATTCCCAATAATTATTCTCCTATTCACTAAAGCCGCAAAATGCGGCTTTTTCTTTTTTTATTAAGATAGCCAATTAAGCTTGATATGAGCTATAATATGAATTGTATATACTATTGAGTAATTAAACTTCGTTATATATTTTTTACGTAGTTTTGTTCTATAATTATTAATAGAAAACCATTTACAATTCTCTAGATTATGAAATACACTTTTAATATATTATTTTTCCTGTTTTTAGGACTAAATATTATTGCTCAACCATATAATCAAACTGATAGTAATGGTAAAAAGATTGGAAAATGGGTAAAAAAATATGATAATGGAAAAACTAGGTTTGAAGGTCAATTTGAGAATGGCTATGAAGTTGGTACATTTTATTTCTATTACCCAAATGGTAAATTAAATAGCAAACTATCATATTCTGATAATGGAAAACTTGCAATTGTGAGTATTTACTATAAAAACGGAAGCGTGCAAGCAAAGGGTAAATATTATAATAAACAGAAACATGATATTTGGAAATATTTTAGCAGCTCAACAGAACTAATTACTAAGCAAGAATCGTATAAAAAAGGTAAAAAAGATGGTTTTTGGTATGTTTATTATCCCAATAACACAAAAGTTTCTGAAGTAATGTGGAAGAATGATGTTAGAGATGGCATATGGAAAGAATATTATAAGAATGGTAAATTAAGGCTTTCGGCCACTTTTGTAAAAGGTAATCTTGAAGGAGAATACATTACTTATTTTATGAATGGTAAAATCTCAAAAAAAGGAAATTATGTAAATGGTAAAGCAAATGGTGCTTGGATATCGTATAACGAGAAAGGTATATATACCGAATACATAATGTTTAATATGGGTAATATTGAACTTGAAAGAAAATATGAAAATGGGAAGATGGTGTTTGAGATGGATAACAAAAAACATACTGTAACTGATTTGAGAGAGAAAAAGGATGATAAAGAAGAATAATAGAGTTTTAGTTGCCATGAGTGGAGGTATAGACAGTTCAATTGCTGCTTTACTTCTTAAAGATCAAGGATATGAGCTTGTTGGGATGACTATGAAAACTTGGGATTATTCTACTGCAGGGACTAATAGCAAAGAGACTGGTTGTTGTAGCCTTGACTCTATTAATGATGCTCGGCAATTAGCTGTAAGCAAAGGATTTCCACACTATATTATAGATATTAGAGAAGATTTTGAAGACAGTATTGTAAATAATTTTGTTTCTGAATATTTAGTCGGAAGAACTCCAAATCCTTGCATTCTATGTAATACCTTTATGAAATGGGAAGCTCTTCTTAAAAGAGCGGATGAACTAGATTGCTATCATATTGCAACAGGGCACTATGCTCAAATGAAAGAGAAAGATGGCAGATATTATGTAACCAAAGGAATAGATGGTGGTAAGGATCAAAGCTATGTTCTTTGGGGCGTTAGCCAAGAGAATCTTGCTAGAACAATATTTCCATTGGGAAATTTTCATAAGAGTGAAATTAGAGAATTAGCCATAAAACATGGATTCGATAATCTTGCAAAGAAAAGTGAAAGTTATGAAATATGTTTCATTCCAGACAATGATTATCATAGCTTTTTGAATCATAAAGTTGAAGGCCTTGAACAAAGGGTTTCGGGAGGAGATTTTGTACTTAAAGATGGAACAATCGTAGGTAAGCATAAGGGCTACCCATATTATACTATAGGCCAAAGACGCGGTTTAGTAGCTTTGGGCTATCCTGCTTATGTAAGTGAAATTGATGCTGAAAACAATAGAATAGTAATAGGTCCTGCTAATGAACTTATGGGCGATAAAATGCTTGTGGGAAAACTTAATTGGCAAAAATATACTCAAATTACAGATGGAATGGAAGTTGATGTGCAAATAAGACATCATGATCCTGGTGCTGCTGCAAGAATTTATAATGATATTAATGACACAATACGAGTAGAATTTATTAATAAAGTTTCTGCAATTACACCTGGACAATCTGCTGTACTCTTCGAGGATGATGATGTAATTGTTGGTGGATTTATTATTAAACATTTAAAAGATGAGCACTATGTATAAATCAATAATTTCCATAATCTCAGTACTAATATTTCTTATCTCTTGTGATAAAAAGGAAACTGAAGAACCTATCAATATGGGATATAATTATTTCCCTGTTGAGCAATCTATTTATTCTATTTATGAGGTTGATTCTATAGTATGGGATGATTTTAATAACTCTATTGATACTTTTAGTTATACTGTAAAATTATTAATTGACAAGCAATTTACGGATAATGCAGGAAGAACTTCTTATTGGTGGAAGAAATATATTAAAACTGACACAACAAATTTTATTTTTTCATCTAATTACTCAATTACAAAAACTAGTAGTAGAGTAGAAACTTCAGTAGAGAACATTAAGGAGATAAACCTAATTTTTCCTTTATATGCTGGTGCTAGATGGAACTCTAATTCACTGAATAGCGATAAAGCTACAGATGCAATTTGCGATGAAATTGATTTCCAAAAAACTATATTAAGTAATACTTACGATAGCTGTGCTTCGGTTGTTTACCAAGATGATATAACCTTAACTCAGGAATTTGTTCATAAAGAAATCTTTGCTAGAAATATTGGAATGATCTACAAAAAGCAGATTCATAAAGAAGAAAAAACAGGTACAAGAGGCTACTTTGTTGAATATAAGCTAAGTAGTTATGGTAAAGAATAATATTACTTTCTACTTATTTTGCGTTTTTTCATTCCTTCTAATAAGTAAAAATATATCAGCGCAATATTCAAATTCGTATTACTTAGTTAGTTTTAATAATAAAAATAATTCTAATTATAGTTTAACAAATCCAAGTGCTTATCTTTCCGAAAGATCAATTCACAGGCGATTAAATGCTAAAATACATCTTGATAGCACAGACTTACCTGTTAATAAAAGAAATCTAGACAGTTTGCTTAGTTATGGAGCTATTATTAATTATACTTCAAAATGGTTAAATGCCGCCCTAGTATTTATTGATGACAGCACAAAACTTGAAGCAATTAATAAATCTTCAGTAGTAAATAATATTCAATTCCTTGCTCCTCGATTAACTACAAAGAAATCATCTATAAAACATAATAAGTACAAAGCTCGAAAATCAAGTATTAGCCTTAATTATAATAATATTGCATTAGCTGCTGAGACTTTCCACAGAATAAGAATGATTGAACTTAACCAACTAATCAATAATGGCAAAACTGGGCAAGATATCCAAATTGCAGTTTTCGATAATGGCTTTAAGAATGCAAATAAGTTGGATGCCTTTTCGCATTTATTTGGGAATGGACAGGTATTAGGATTCAAGAATTTTACAACAGGAGGCCAAGATGTTTTCAACTCAGGAGTACATGGTACTTATGTACTCTCCACCATGGGAGGATATATAGAGAATTTATTTACTGGTAGTGCTTTAGGTGCTGATTACTATTTGTTTCAAACAGAAGATAATAGATATGAATTGCCAATAGAAGAAGTAAACTGGCTTATTGCTGCTGAATATGCTGATTCCCTTGGTGTAAATATTATTACATCTAGTTTGGGCTATACTACCTACGACAGTGCACAATACAATCACAACCAAAGTGAGTTAGATGGCAAAACAGCTATTGTTAGCAAGGCAGCAAGTTATGCTGCTGCAAAAGGAATATTGGTATTTAATTCAGCAGGAAATTCTGGAAAAAAACCATGGCATAAGATCTCGTTTCCTGCCGATGCTGATAATATACTTGCTGTTGGCTCAATAAATAAAAACTATGAAACCTCATCATTTAGCTCATTTGGTTATAGTGCTGACGGAAGAGTAAAACCTGATATTACTGCTATTGGAGAGAAAGCAGCATTAATAAGTTATTTAGGTGATTTAGTAAGAGGAAATGGAACATCTTTCTCTAATCCATTTATGGCTGGCGCAGCGGCAAGCCTTATGAGTGCTACAGGCAATACTAATGCACAACAAATCAGAGCCTCAATAATACAATCTTCTCATCAATATCTAAATCCAGATTCTACACAAGGCTATGGAATTCCAAATGTATATTTAGCATCACTTTTATTGAATATTGAAACTATCCCTGAAATTAAAGAGAGCCTTAACTTTGAAGTTGTTCCAAATCCTTTTCAAGATGAATTTCATATACTTTTCAATGCTAATAGTAATGCAAAGATTGATATTGAGATATTTGATAATAGTGGTAAACTTGTATTTACTAGATCTTCTATTCAAATTAATGAAGGTAATAACTTCTATTCAGTCAGAGATTTAAGCAATTTATCTCAAGGTCTTTATTTTGCAAGTATTATTATTGAAGGAAATAGAATTACAAAGAAAATAATGAAATATTAAACACAATCCGCTATAATTATGCGGATTGCATTTATATTCCATCCTATCCCAAACTACCAAATATTTGACAAATTAACATCCTTAGGATACTTAATTTGATATTGAAAATCTAAACTCTTTTTCTGCTTTGAAGAAATATTCAAATCCCAAGTAAGAAAACCTGTTTTACCATCAAACTGTGCACCAGAACTTTGCAATAACCTTACTTCAATATCTTTTCTATTCGACAGAGGTAATTGATCTTTAATTACCAAATGAATTGCATCTTTTTTGTTATTTCTAACACTAATATTCCATGCAACATTCATTTTCTTACTTCCTCCAAATACTGCGCTAGAGTTTTTATCTTTAATTTTTCTTCTTTCTATTACAATATTCTTATCTCTTCCAAGCGAAATATCAAGAGTATCATTCAAGTTAGCAGGATTCAAATAAGATTTACCCACATAGGTTCCTTCAAAGAAAATATTTACTGCTCCAGCCATAAGATTTAGGTCTTCCCAACCCGTAATTCTTGCTTGAAGAAAAGCATCTGGATCAATACGAGGCACAGCATAATAACGATAAGTTGCAGAAAGCTCCCATTTTTGTACCTTCACGTTTACTCTTTTGTTGCTTGAAGGAATGGTATAAGGAAGTGAAATTTTGAAAATAGTATTTGTTTGATTTTGGCTTACTTTAGTAAAATTTGAAGAGTTCATTGCATTAATAGAACTTTGAGAAATAGTCATTGCCTTAGATCTTGGTGCCGCACTTACTTCCATATCATCTTCTAGCTTATAAGATAATGAATTGCTAGCACCTTGTGATTTATAATAATTCAAATACCACACATTAAGCGATGGTATTATTCCATTCTGACGTGGATTTCCTGTTGATACTGCAAGTTTTATATTATTCCAATCTATACCTGTATTTTGATAAATATTGGCTCTATAATGCATTTCAATTGGTTTGTCAACATTTATTGCCCTAATATCATATAGTGGAGTCCAACCTGCATTATTTACTAAATAATCGAATGTAAACTTTGCATTAATCTGCTCATTTGCATTAATCTCAACTAATATCTCCCCTACTCCTTTTGGTGCTCTTCTTTGTTGAAGTAAATTTAATGCATTTCTTAATTTGTTGATTTCTATTTGCTGCTTACTTATTTTCTCATTTATTTTCAACTTTTCAGAATATATTTCACGAAAACGTGCTCTATAAAAGTCTGCTGCCGCTTTTATCTCATTAATAGTAAGCTTACTATTATTTCCCTTTAACGACATATTTGATTTTAGCAACTGTATTTCTTCACCATAGGCTGCAACTATTTGCTTCTGATATTGCTGTTTGGAAGTAAGTAATTCTATAGAATCTGTAAGACTAATAATACGTTTATTCTTTTTAATTTCCTTCAAATAATTTATTTGATGAGTTACCGACATTATTGTAAAATTACCTTTTCCCTTTACTTGAATACTTTGTGGATTTATAGTTGTACTCAAATCACTTAATCGTATTATTTGATGTCCTTTTTTCAAAGAAGTAGAAGCTGTTCTATATATTTGAGCTCCATTCTGAAATACTGTTACGGATTTAATCTTTGATTTTACTTTTTTATCATTGTCTGATGCACTAAGAATAAGAGTGATTGCAAGAAATAAGGCTGTTAAGTAGAGTTTCATAAGAATTATGTGTTAAATTACTAAAATGTTGAATTGCTAGCCTCCAGGTAGATAGGCCTATTTAGCTATTTGAGTTAAATATAATAATTAGATTCGTTGTTTAACAAGAAACACGGAACAAAGAACATTTAACATCAAACAAGACTCCCTTTCAAACAAATACATTGCCAAAAATTGAAATTGTTAATTAAATTTTCATTTTTCCCAATAATAATAGCCCTAGTAGAAGAATAATTATCTAAATTTGGAGTCTTAAATTTACATAAGCAGATGTTAAAACAAGGATTATATCAAAAATTACAGCAAAAGCTTTCTCCTCAGCAAATTCAGCTGATGAAGCTTCTTCAGGTGCCTACTATAGCTCTAGAACAGCGTATTAAGCAGGAGATTGAAGAAAACGTTGCTTTAGTTGAAGGAGCTGATGAAGAGGGAGATGTAAATGATTTAGATAATAGTTCGGATGTTGATAATCCACAAGAAGATCAAGAAAAAAATTCTGATGACGAATTTGATATAACTGATTATATTGACCCTGATGATGCCCCTGATTATAAATATGAGGCAAACAATCGTAGTGCTGATGATGAAGATAAAACAATTCCATTTGTTTCTGGAAGTACATTTCATGACCTTTTAAGAACACAATTATCACATAGGAATATTCCTGAACTTGAACACAAGATTGCTGAGTTTATTATTGGTAATCTTGATGATTCTGGTTATTTAAGGCGCGAAAGCATTGCTATTGTTGATGATTTAGCATTTACTCAAGGGATAGATACTACTAAAGAAATTGTAGAAAAACTTGTTCTGCTTATCCAATCATTCGACCCTGCTGGAGTCTGTGCCCGCGATTTAAAAGAGTGTTTACTTATCCAGTTGGAGCGTAAAGAAGAAAATCAGGATGTTGCAAATGCTAAGGTAATTCTTATTAGATTCTTTAATGCATTTTCTAAAAAGCACTATGAAGAGATAATGCGCCGAATGAATATTGCTGAAGAAGATCTTAAAAGTGCGATTGCTGAAATTCTTAAGCTAAATCCAAAGCCAGGAAATAGTTTGAATGAGAGTGTTAGAATGATTGAACATATTGTTCCTGATTTTTTAATTCTACACGAAGATGGTGAATTAGTGCTTCAACTAAATGGCAGAAATGCACCAGAACTTCGTATCTCAAGAACATACCGAAATATGCTTGAAGCATATGCTGAAACTAAAGCTAGCAACAATAAACAAACTAAGGAAGCAATGATGTTTGTGAGGCAGAAAATTGATTCTGCAAAATGGTTTATTGATGCAATAAAACAGCGCCAACATACATTATTTGGTACTATGAAAGCCATCATGGAGTATCAAGAAGAGTATTTTCTTACTGGTGATGAGACAAAGTTACGACCAATGATTCTTAAGAATATTGCCGATATAGTTCATTTAGATATTTCTACTATTTCAAGGGTAGTAAATAGTAAATATGTACAAACTCCATTTGGCACTTTTAAACTTAAATCATTCTTCTCTGAAAGTATGCAAAATCAAAATGGTGAAGAAATTTCGACTAGAGAGATTAAGAAGATATTGCAAAACATAGTAGAAAAGGAAAATAAGAGAAAGCCTTATACTGATGATAAATTAGCTCAGTTTCTAAAAGACAAAGGATATAATATTGCTCGTAGAACTATCTCAAAATATAGAGAACAGTTGGATATACCAGTTGCTCGATTGCGAAAAGAGCTGTAAATATGCAATTATTCTACTCTACAATTCATAACAGCAAATAGTAAACAAATAAATATTAAATTTTATAAATGAGACGAGAATTAGCAGAAAGTTTTTCCTTATCATTTCATCCACTATTTATTCCACTTTATAGTCTGTTATTCATATTTGTTCTACCAATATTTGAAGTACAAGCTCTTGGTCCTAGATTTCAAGTTTCACTAGCTGTTATGACTGGACTTATGACAATTGGATTGCCAATATTTAGCATGAGAATGTTGAAAAAACATGGAATAATAGATTCCTATTTTCTTAAAACAAAGGAAGAACGTTTTATTCCATATTTCCTTACAGCAACCTATTTTGCAATCACAACTTTCATGTTGTTTAGAATTGATTTTATTCCTGTTATTATTCCATTACTTTTCGCAGTTTCAACAATTGTCAGTATAGTTCTTTTGCTTCTAAATTTCAGGATGAAAGTAAGTATACATGCAGCTGGAATGGGAAGCCTTAATGCAATTATTTTCTTAATTCATTATTTTTATGACCTTCATTTAGAAATTCCAATGGGAGTGATAATGGTACTTTCAATTATTGTAATTATTTCTAGACATTATCTAAAAGCACATAACTGGGCTGAACTATTTATTGGATATTTTATAGGACTAATAATAGGGCTTATATTAGGAATTTATTTTCTTTTCCCAATGCTGTACTAATTACTAGCTTTAATTTTTCTATTTTCTCTAATCCATAGAACTCCAAAACCTACTGTAAAAATAAATAACAATATTGGAGTAATACTATCACCTTCCCAAAGCCATGTAACAGTTGTACTATCAAATTTGAATGATAATAATGTAAAAAAGCTAAATAATGTTGCTCCCATGAATAGTTTTTTTCTCTTTTTCATAATTTAAGATTTTAAATTTGCATATGATTATTAATTATTTATAATCTGCAAAACTCATCAATATTAATTAGTTATGAAAATATTTTGGGGTTGAAAAATGGTTGATTTATTGGCTTTTATACTCTTTTTTTAGCTCTTTTCGGTTTTTTACTTCTAGAATCTTGTAAAGATTATTAATATGTGTTTTTAAGGTGCTCATTTCAATAAACAGCTCTTCGCATATTTCTTTATTAGATTTATTGGCAATTATCAAATCATAAACTTGCTGTTGTCTTCTACTTAGTAGATCTCTTTTGTCATAAGTAATGGAATTCTCTTTCAAACTTAATTTAAAAACTTCCATTTTATTTCTTTCTACTTTAATCCAAAGCAGCATCAAGATAATTGCTAATAGAATTATTATTACCGCAATAAAAGGATAATTACTCCATGCCCAAGTAACATCACTGCCACTAAATTCAAATGAAATGCCAAGAAATAATAAAAATATTACTAAAAATTCAAGCAGTTTTTGATGCTTGCTTGCTAGGTTGAATATGGATTCTTGGATTTTCATATTATTCTACCTCTTCCCTACCACACTCTTAGAAATAAATACTAGCACTAAAAGCCCTACCAAAAAAACCGATAATCTTCCCAAATAGTCTCCTGCTTTAGAATAATAAGTTTGAACATTTGATAAAGGAATTGAAGCATTTACAGCAGTTTTTTCGTAGAACTTGGTTTTCTGAAGAATCTCTCCTTTTGAATTTATCACACCAGAAAAACCTGTATTTGCAGCACGAACTACATAATTTCTAGTTTCTATAGCTCGTAAACGTGCATAAGAAAACAACTGCTTATGCCCTGGACTATCATACCACCAAGCGTCGTTGGTAATAACAGCAATAAAACTTGGCTTCTCATCAATGAAACTGCCTACCCACTCACCATAAATAGACTCATAGCAAATAATAGGAGCTACATAAGCACTTTCATTAATTTTAAAAAGCTTTGGTTCAGTGCTACAGCCAAGAGTTCCAAATGTTCCCCCAAGATTAATGGCATATTTCTCAAGAGGTTTGAGCAAAGCTGTATATGGCATCTTTTCTACTCCAGGAACTAATACTTTCTTATGATAGAACTCAATTGGGCTTCTTTTTTGAGCAAATAATGCAGTATTATAATTACAATAAAAACCTCCATCAGAAAGTGGTCTGGCACAAGCTTTTTCGTATTCATTTTCTGCCAATAATCGTCTTGTGGAAGCTCCCATTAGGAAACTAATTTTGGGATGAAACTCAAAGAACGCCCTCAAACTATCTATTGCTGGATATGCCGTAATTCTGGATTCCCACATTGTACGTTCTATACTCGATTCTGGAGTTATTACAATTTGAGTTTGAGAATCCATATTCTTTCTTGTAATATCCAAGATATTGTGCATTAGCTCATTGGAAGGAGTTGTATAAGCCTCATCATAGGGCTCAATATTAGGTTGAATAAGTAGCACATTTACTTTATTTTCTCCATCAACTACATTATTTTTTATCTGATAAGAGAAAATTATTGGAACAAATATTAGCAATAAGGCAAAAACAGAATTAACTATCGAATATTGAACTTTTCCATAATCTACATATCTTAAAATAGCTTTTGTAATAAGAATATTAACTGCAATTACCCAAATACTACCTCCCAGAGGGCCAGTATATTCATACCATTGTACCCAATTTGTATTTTCTGAGAACACATTTCCTTGTACCAACCACGACCATGTCAAATCCCAGTTTTGATGCAGATATTCATAAGCCACCCAAAAGAAAATAAGAACAAAGAACCCTACTTTCTCTTTGAACACCTTTTTATCGACCAAATGAGCAATACCAAAAGTCAAAGCCATAAAAAGAGTATTGAGGATAAAAGCCAAAGCTGCACCAACAGTAGTAGAATATGCTACCCACCAAGTAACAAATAAGTTGAAAATCAAGAAACTCACATAAGAGTATAAAACTGCTGCACCACGACTAAAAAGAGTTGGATTTCTTCGAATAAAGGTGTGAATTAATAATAAAGGAACCCAAGCCACAAAAGAAAAAGCCGCCACCCCATTTACCGGCCACGATACTCCCATTAGCAATCCACTGAGAATTGATAGGAGCCAGATTTGATATTTCTTTAGGGTTAGGGTCATTGGTTAAATTTTGGGATAATTCAATTACTTTACATAGTTTGTTATTCTAATTCATTCAGTATTTCTATTGTTTCCATATTAAATTGTGAAAAAGCAAACAATTTCTTTCCTAAATCTTTTAAGCTTGCTCCAAAATGAAACATCTCTTTGTTATCAATTATTAAAAATCTGTCGTGTGCTTTACTAAATCTCTTTATGGTAATTGGCTTATATTGAGTATTATATTTTTCAACATCTAATAAAAGTTGTTGGGTGATTTTTCTTGTATAAATTGTAATATTTATTTTTTGATTTTTACTAAATAGTACTAATACTGTTTCATCAATATAATTATCAATTAATACTATTGATTTATTAGCCCCCTTTATTAAATCTGCTACAAATTTATATGCATCAAATACTTGTCCGTTGTAAAAAATACCTTGTTTTGGTTTTATGTCATTACTCTCAATTTCTTTAAAAATTTTATTTATTTTTTCATCAGTTGATATTTGTTTTAATTCAACATTTTCTAACCTTTGAAGAATTGCAGTATTTGAAGAAATAATTTTTTTCATTTCTACAAATGCTCTCATTATTTGAATACTAACTTTTATTGCTATTTCACTTCTTAATACAGTTGATAGCATAGCAATTCCTTGTTCCGTAAATACAAACGGATTTACGGATGAATGTTTTAATCTTTCAAACCGGTCACAATTTGTGACCAGTTCATTTTTTTCATCATCAGATAATTGAAATCTAAAATCATTCGGAAATCGTTCAATGTTTCTTTTAATAGCCTGATTAAGCACCTTCGTTTCAACACCATATATTTCAGCCAAATCTCTATCAACCATTACTTGTAATCCAGCAAAAGAGAATATCATATTCTTAATATTTTCAACTTTTACAATATTGTTCTTATCATTCATTTCTATATTTATTTGTAATAAATTGCTAGAATTTTATTAGAAAAATAAGTTACATATTCCTCCTATACTGTCCTCCCACATTAAACAATGAATCAGTAATTTGTCCAATAGAACAGTATTTAGATGCTTCCATTAATACTTCAAATACATTTTCGTTATTTGCCGCTGACTCTTTCAATTTCTCACACCAAACTTTAGATTCTTCGGCATAAGTTTTATGAAGATTATCAAGCATTTTAATTTGGAATTGTTTTTCGTCTTCTGTTGCTCTAATTACTTCTCCTGGAGTAACTGTTGGCGATCCTTTTGAAGAAAGGAAAGTATTAACTCCCATAATTGGTAGTTTACCAGAATGTTTTAAAGTTTCATAATATAATGATTCATCTTGAATTTTTCCTCTTTGGTAATTGGTTTCCATAGCACCTAAAACTCCGCCACGCTCTGTAATTCTATCAAATTCTTCCATTACAGCTTCCTCTACCAAATCAGTAAGTTCTTCAATGA